>OHAU01000315.1_pt1 | contig 70644 bp, 56 predicted proteins | sample 1577181 | NCBI WGS metagenome assembly OHAU01 (sample SAMEA3541472, study PRJEB24748) | human gut metagenome | biome: human gut; feature: human-associated habitat; material: faeces | place: China | collected 2012
AATTTAATAGATTTTATTGATTTAAATTATCACCAACGTTATTTGACAGAGAGCCACAAAACTAAATGCCTTACCCCTCTTTTTTTATTTCCAATTATGGTTAATTTAATATTAATATTATATAATCAACGAGAAAGGTAGGTGTTTAAATGTTTAAACTCAGAAATTTCGTAAGACTTTTACTCGTATTAGTCATAGCAATACCAGTTGGGACTTTTGCCCTAACAAGCTCTGTCCTAAGCGATATCCATAATTCAAATATAAATACAACTAGTCTAGATGACAAGTCCCATACAAGTAGGGACGGTATCAAAAATATACTAGTAATGGGTACAGATGCCAGACCAGGAGAAAATACTTCAAGAGCGGACTCCATGATGATTGTTACAATAGACAGCGTCCACAAAGACATCAAGATAACATCTCTAGCCAGGGATACCTTGGTTAACATACCAGGTCATGGCAAGTCTAAATTGACACATGCCTATGCCTATGGCAAGGAAGACCTCTTGATAAGAACAGTTGAAAATAACTTTGACATAGATATAGATGAATTTGTCATGATAAACTTCCAGTCATTTATGGCTATTATAGACAGCCTGGGTGGAGTTACAGTCGATGTAACCCAGAATGAACTTGCAGAATTAAATAAGTTTATCCCTGAGACATATTCATGGTCTACCAACAAGAATAAGGGTGAAATGGAATTGGTAAAATCTGCCGGTACACAAAAGCTAAACGGCTACCAGGCCCTATCCTATGCTAGAATCAGACACAATGATTCAGCCTTTGGTAGGGACAACAGACAAAGGATGATTGTATCTAGTATAATGAAGGAGATAAAGAATACTTCCTTCCTAAGGTATCCTCTCCTATTAAAGGCAGCTGCCCCATACATCGACTCAAGTATGTCACCAACCAAGATGATAAGACTTGGTCTCGAGGCTCTTAGAATAGGTACTGATAATATAAAACAAAAGGAATTCCCTCTTGTAGACAACCCTAGGTATACAACCAATGGTTCTTACAGAAGCTACGGATGGGTAATCAGGTTTGACCCTGACTCAGTTAAATTCCTAAAACAGTTTATATTTGACGATATTGAGTACTAGGCTTATAGACTTCTATAAATATAACTTCTAAAAAATAATCAACACAAAAAATCGGGCTGTATTTGACACTAGGTCAAGTTGGCCCGATTTTGTATTTAGCAAAGTAAAAGTGTTAATATTTTTTAAGATAATATCTAAATTTAATTTTCTAACAATAATTAATTGGAGACATCACATCTACAAGATATGGTTATCTTCTGCCTTATCAAGAGCCTGTTTAACCAACTTAGACAAGCCTATTAGACCTATTACGTTAGGAATTACCATGATACCGTTAAACATATCTGCTAGCTCCCAAACAAGGTCTACACGTAGACATGTACCCAAAACTATAAATGCAAGTACTATTATCCTATATGGAGTCAGTCCCTTTTCACCAAATAAGTACTTGATATTAGCTTCTGCAAAGAAGTACCAACCGATTATAGTCGAGAAGGCAAAGAACAATAAGGCTATGGCAACAAAGACCAAACCAAACCCTCCAAAACCTGTCTCAAAGGCCTTCTGAGTTACTGCTATACCTGTTTCACCTGATAGGTTCGCACCAGTAGCTATAATAACTAGGGCACTTACATTCAATACTATAAAAGTATCTATAAATACACCTACTATAGCAACTAGACCCTGCTGAGTAGGATCGTCAACCTTGGCTATTGCGTGGGCATGTGGTGTAGAACCCATACCTGCTTCATTAGAGAATAAACCTCTGGCAACACCGTATCTAACTGCATCCTTAACAGCTACACCGGCAGCACCACCAAGAACTGCACTTGGATTGAAGGCCCCAACAAAAATTTGCCTAATAGCATCAAGTGTGTCCGAACCCATTATAACAAGTATTATAAGACCTCCTATTATATAGAAGAATGCCATAATCGGTACTATCTTTTCTGTGAAAGAAGCTATTCTAGCAACACCACCAACAAAGATAAATCCAGATATGATTGCTAATACAATACCAACTATTAGTGGGTTTACATGGAAAGCTGATTCAAAAGCTGTACCTATAGAGTTGGCCTGAACCATATTACCTATAAATCCAAGAGCCAAAACTATTGTGATTGCAAAAAAAGATGATAAGAACTTACTGTTTAATCCATACCTTAAATAGTAGGCTGGACCACCAGTCACTTGTCCATTTACCTCTTTCTTAAATAACTGGGCTAAAACTGCTTCGGCAAATATTGTTGCCATACCGAAAAAGGCACTAATCCACATCCAGAAAATTGCACCTGGACCACCTGAAACTATAGCCGTCGCAGCACCTGCCAGGTTACCTGTACCAACCTGGGCAGCTATTGCCGTTGCAAGAGACTGGAATGATGACATACCCTCTTTACCGGCCTTTTCTCCCCTCAAACTAAATCCTCCAAAAGCCTGTTTAAAAGCCTTGGCAAATTTCCTAAGCTGTATACCCTTCAAAGAAATAGTGAAGAATATACCACATCCCACTAGGATCACCAATAAAACTTTTCCCCATAGTATACCATTTATGGCAACTACGATTTTTAATAATGCATCATTCATTAAAAAAACACCCCCTTGTATTTTATTTATATCAATCGTATAACGAATAATACCAATTTTATACTCGAGGGTGTTTAAATTTCAATTAGCTACTGCATAACACCTTCAAGCAAATTGTATATCTCTTTATATGAGTTAGCATTTATACCTCCTCCTATCTGGTATAGAAGGCTTGTACTTCTTGGATATAGGACATCTCTCTGGTACTGGGAAACACTAGATGATGCCAGTACTATAGGTGAATCAGACTTCTGAGCAAAGGCACTAACTGTAATAGCATCTATCGGTGCATTACTCCTAGTTATAAATACCTTTGGAGAGAATGATTTCGTATAGAATTTTTCTATGACCTTAGTATTGGTTTGAATTCTATCATTACCATATATCCTGTTTGAACTTAGATTCATATTTAAGGCTGAGCCCAATTGATTTATTACTGAGTCTGACAGTACATCCGGACCACCTATGAAATATATGTTTTTAACCTGCTTGTTCTTTATCCAATTAATTGAATCCTGGTTTATAGACTTATTTGATGAAACTATAATAGGATTCCTGTTTTTACCTGCCTTAGATGCTATTGACAAAACATCCACTAGGGCTTCCTTACTAGCTATGTAGACTGTATCTACCTGCTTATCTTGTGCTAACTTATCTGCAATTTGCCTAGATGCCACTTCAATATCTGAACTATATATTTTTTCTATAGTCACATTAGATAATTCTCCCTTTATGCTTTTAAGGTCCCTGTTGATTGCAAAGTTATTTGTGCCTACAAGGATTACCTTCCTGGCTCCTAGCCTCTTTATTTCCTTTATTGTGTTGTCACTGAGTTTATTTGGATAGCTAAGTAATATTGGGGCATTGTAACTTGCTGCTAGAGGACTTGATACCACTCCAGCTATCAGGTCTTTACCATTTACCAATACTACTGTTGATGATCCATTTTTCCAACCCTGCTGGCTGATTTTTATAGCAGTTTCTGCCCTATTGGCCCCCCACAATTTATTTTGATATGGGTACCTCCTGTTAGGGTCTGGTTGCTGGTCAGTAGGATTTGTAGTAGTGTATAGGGACTTTAAGTCGTTTGTAACCTGTCCTATATTTACTATATCCTTGGCAGAGAAGAAGACGCTTCCCTTTATATCTTTATACTTTCTATTTAAGTTAATCTGACTTTTGATTTCTGCTGCTACATTTTCACCATTGTATTCATCTTGACCATGCTTGTAGATACCCTGACCTATATATAGGTCTACTCCTGTACCCCTCACCTGGTCAGACCACCATTTTACCAATGTAGCATAATCTGCCTTTGGATGCCCAATTCTCCAGTATACCTGAGGTACTACATAGTCTACTAAACCATTCTTAATCCAGTACCTAGTATCTGCGTATTGCTTATTATATGACTCTCCCCCACTAGTTCTGGAGCCATTGGAATCATTGCTGTAATTCCTCCATATACCAGCTGGGCTAATACCAAAGACAACATTAGAGTTTATTGACTTTATCCTATCCCTTACTGTCTTGACCATATTGTTTATGTTGGCCCTTCTCCAGTTGTCTATACTTCCACTGCCATACTGGTTAAATGTATTGGAATCTGGGAAACCAGGACCTGGATAGAAATAGTCATCAAAATGTATTCCATCAACCTGATAATTTTCAACTATCTCTGCTACCACATCTGATATATACTTGGTTACTTCTGGCTTACCAGGATCATAGTACCACTTGCCCTGGTACTTGATTACCCAATCCCTATGAGTATTTATAGGATTTGATGGTGATGTGGAGCTAATATCATCATATATACTGGCCCTGTATGGGTTAAGCCAAGCATGCACCTTCATCCCCCTCTTATGAGATTCCTCTAAGATAAACTGTAGGGGATCATATCCCGGGTCATTACCCTGCTTGCCTGTTAAAAACCTCGACCATGGGCTGATATTTGACTTATAAAATGCATCTGATTCCGGTCTAACCTGGATCATTACGGTGTTTATTCCTACATTCTTTAGTCTGTCTAGTAGACTGATATACTCCTGCTTCTGTTTTTCTGAATTACCATAAGAAGCTTTTGAAGGCCAGTCTATATTGAATACTGTAGATATCCATGCTGCCCTGACTTCCGAATCTTGGGCCTTGACCGGACCCAAACTAGCCATAGATGATAGTAACATGCTAAGGGCTAGAGCTAGTGTTGCTACAAAAGAAATTTTCTTCTTCATTTTCTTCCTCCTAATAAAACATCAACTAGCCAGTATGTAAAACACCCACATTCTATTATTTATTTATATATAATTAATGTTATGCTTTATATACTACTATAAGATTCTCAATTAAACAATAATTATAGATAAATTGAATATATATATTTGTGTTATATACAAAATCTATAGTTCCTACTACATACTGGTTATAAAAGTTCTTTTTACTAAAAATGCGACTATAATGCAACATGTAAATGTCGATTATAGTCGCAATATTTTCATAGATTAAATTGCCTATATGTTTCAAACTATATATTAGCTTGATATTTACTGTATGACTCTTCTTGCAGTTGTATAACCACCTAGGTTAGCTATTGTAACTGTTGAGCCTGGCTGTGGAGCGTGTATATACTTTCCATTACCTATATAAAGGGCTACATGATGAACTGGTGAACCCCAGAAAATCAAGTCTCCTGGTCTTAATTCAGATCTTGACACATATGTACCTACAGTAGCCTGGTCCTTAGATACTCTTGGTAGGGTAATTCCTGCCCCATGACTAAATGAATATAACATAAGACCTGAACAGTCGAAAGTATTAGGCCCCTGGGCACCCCAGACATAGTTAGAACCAATCTTTGACTTGGCAACTTCAATAACCTTGTTTATCTTGATCTGAGAAGAGCTAGATGCAAGACTACCACCCTTGTTAAACTTATAAGTTATACCCTTAATGTTTGTAGTCGTATTTGTCAGCATCACACCATTTTGGTCAAAATAGTATAGGTTGTTATCAATCTTTCTCCATAGGTTTTCTGCCCTATTAAAGCTATTTAAGAAATAGTACCACTTGCCGTTTTCCTTGTACCATCCTCTTACCTTTTTGCCATCCTGGTACCTGTAGTACTTACCGGCTTCGTATAGTACACCATTCTTCTTTTTTGAAGCGGCCTCTACTAGGGTTTGCTGACCTAAATCGTATAGCTTCTGCTGTTCAGCACTTACCTCATTTAACTTTTTGCTAGAATCTAAGTCAACCATATGACCATTCTTGTTAAACTGGTATTCCTTACCATCTATACTTATCTTCTGGTCCTTGATCATTATACCATCTTTGTTAAAGTAGTATAAGTTTCCATTTATCTTCCTCCACATATTTTGTGGAAGTTCATATGTGTTTATAATATAGTACTTGTTACCCTTGTACTCTATCCATCCCTTTTTCTGTACGTTATTCACGTAAAAATACCACTTGCCATTTTCCTTTATAAATCCATTAGAACCATTATTAGCTGCCTTTAATGGATTTTCATTTGGAGTAACTTCCAACTGGCTTTCCTCTGGTGTATTAGATGCCTGACTATCTGTGCCAGAAGTAACTGCTTCTGCACCATCATTAGTGGTCTGGCTATCTTCAGCGGTTTGTTGGCTAGTTATTTCTTCAACTTGTTCATCTGCCTTTACATTAGCTGTATACATAAAAGCACTAGATGACAAAACAAATGTCGCTAAGGCTATGGCAATTATTTTCTTACTCGTTCTCTTTTTAAACTGCATCTCTGCCTCCTTTAGTTAAAATATATCCATCAACAAATACAATTCTATCATAAATATGAAAATAAAGCAAGGTAAAAATTACAATTTGTAACTTTTACCCTGTCTACACTAATATATATTTACATTTTTAACTATTTCTGTAACTTTTTAATCTTTCTTTTTACTACTCCAAAGAACATATCAAAAATCATTTCATACTCTTCTACCTTTAGGAAGTGCATTACTATTGCATATATAATTACCCCCACTCCTACGGCTGAAAGTAGGGCTATAAGCTTTAATAATAGGCCACCAACCAGGCTTGTTCCTAGTATTCCATATACCAACTTTACACCTAGGCCCATTATTAAGGCAGCAAAAAGGGCTTTTGCAAAGACTATATAATTGTCCCTAGATGAGTATCCCTCGATCTTCTTTTTCATACTGCGATTGAAAAGGAAGAGACCTATATAGGCCGATACTGCAGTAGCAATTGCCAGTCCCTTGTATCCTAGTGGTTTAACCAGTATCAAATTTAAACTGATATTAAATACTATAGATATGATACTATTTATCATAGGGGTCTTGCTATCTTCCATAGAATAAAACCCCCTCGTAAGGACATCCCTTAGGGCAAAGGCCAGGATACCAATTACATATATTAACAAGATGCTAGCCGTCATAGTTGTATCCTTAGATGTAAAGGCATTTCTTTGGAAAAGAACTTCTACTATCTGTTTTGAAAGTACTATGCAACCTACAATTATAGGTACAAGAGCCACTATTATTACATTCATAGTCTTTTTCAAGCTATTTAAAAAGCTATCCATCCTCTCAGAAACTATCATACTGGATAACCTTGGATATATGACAGCCAGTATAGATGTTATAAATAGGGCTTGAACAAATTCATATAACTTTATTGCATAGCTAAAAGATGCTACTACATCCGTTCCCAACAAAGAAGCCAAGGACTTGTCTACTATTGAATTTATCTGGTTGGCTCCTACTCCTATAACTACTGGTAGTATAAGAATCATCATATCCTTCATAACGGGATCCTGAAGGTTTATACTTGGCCTATACCTGTATCCCTCCTTATATACAAAAGGAAGCTGAAAAAGAGCCTTGGCTGATATAGCTATAAGTGTACCTACTACCAGGACCATTGGACTGGTCTTCAAACTCAAGAATATAGATACTATTATAATTACACTGTAAGGCATACCTATAAAGCCCGGAATTACATACCTCTTTTTTATTTGTAGGTAGGATGTAAATATGTTAGCCAGTCCAACAAATACTATGCTTGGTAGCAAAATTCTAGTGTACTGGACACATAGCGTATACACATCTCCCTGATAACCTGGTGCAAAAACCTTAACCAAGGGACCTGCAAAGATAATACCTAGGCCGGCTATTGCTAGACAGACTATGACCACAAGATTAACAACTGAATTTAAAAATCCCATTGCCCTTTCAGTAGAATCTTCGGTTTCTAATTTATTGTAAAGGGGTATCAGACTTGTAGCTAAAGCCGTACCTATTACTGCAAAGAGTATTGTAGATATACTATTGGCAGTTGAATATACTGCGGCATACTTTCCCGTACCATAAGCCGATGCCAAGACACTATCCCTAAAGAGACCCAATACCTTGGAAACTATGGTAACTATCATCAAAAGGACGGTAGCCTTTGCTGCTTTTGACATAACTTTCTCCTCTATACTAACTTGTTGACATCTTCAGGTTTCTTATAGCTGTCAACTAACTTCTTTATCAAACTAATTACTCTTGGGACATCTTCATCTTCTGAAGCCAACTTTAACTCCTCCAGTTGGCCAAAAATTTCGTCCCTATTAAATTCCTGTGGCTTGCCTATGAAAATTTTATTATGATCAGTAACTTTCAGGCCCTCTTCTGCCATTAAAAGCTCCTCATATAACTTTTCACCTGGTCTTAAACCTGTGTATACTATATCTATATCTACATCCGGTTCAAAACCACTAAGCCTTATTATATTCCTTGCCAGGTCATCTATTTTGACTGGATCACCCATGTCCAGGACAAAAATTTCCCCGCCAGAGGCCATGGCACCTGCCTGCATTACCAGGGCAACTGCCTCAGGTATAGTCATAAAGTACCTAATTATATCCTTATGAGTAACAGTTACAGGACCTCCCGCTTGGATTTGAGACTTAAAAAGTGGCACTACTGATCCATTACTTCCCAATACATTGCCAAACCTAACCGCTACAAAGTCTGTAGGACTATTTTCGTTATAAATCTGGATCAATTTTTCTGCCAATCTCTTTGTCGCCCCCATTATATTAGTAGGGTTAACAGCCTTGTCAGTAGATATAAGAACAAATTTCTTTACACCATACTTATCTGAAATCTTTAGGAGGTTTAGTGTACCAAATACATTGTTTTTAACTGCTTCAGTAGGATTTGCCTCCATCAAGGGCACGTGTTTGTGGGCGGCCGCATGAAAGACAATATCCGGTCTGTACTTAGAAAAAATCTCTTCTAGTCTCTTTTCCTCCCTTATATTGGCTATCACTACATCCATATCCAACTGGTGGTCATACTTCATCAAAAGTTCCTGTTGCACATTATATACATTGTTTTCATAATTATCAAGCAGTATTATCTTCCTAGAACCATACTTGTATATCTGTCGGCATAATTCAGAGCCTATAGTACCACCTGCCCCAGTAACCATAACGATCTTATGGGATATATAGCCCCTTATCTTGTCCATGTCTAGATTTACCGGGTCCCTTCCAAGAAGGTCATCTATTTCTACATCCCTGATTATCTTAAAATCTACCTTACCGTCTATTATCTCCAAGAAGCTTGGTATGGTCTTTGTATAGCAAGACGTAGCCCTGCAAATGTCTATTATTTCCTTCTTCCTCTTGTTGCTTATATTTGCTATAGAAAATATGATTTCATCAACCATAAATTTCTTGACGAGGTCTGGTATATCATCTACCCTACCATCAACTGTCTTACCACAAACCTCTTGACCTAGTAATTGCTCATTGTCATCAATAAGTGCAACAACCTGCCTATTTAATTTTCCCTTATTTTTATTAATTTCATTGATGACCATCTGGCCAGCTTCACCTGCACCAACTATCATCACCCTCGACAATTTCGCCATACCTCACCTTTCATGAAAAAACTTATAAAAGTTTCATATATACCATATGATTATACAAAATAAAGCTCCAGTAAAAACAACCGGACTTTGCAGGTATAATCTATCTATTTTCCAGTACCATATCATATAGCTTGGATATATCCTCAAAGTTATCCTCAAACCTATAAGTAGACACGACAAAGTCTCTTGCATTTTTACCCATAGCTAATCTCATATTATCATCAGTCATAAGCTTATCCATAGCAGCTAGAAGTGTCTCCGCAGACTTTGATTCCACTATCAAGCCTGTTTGACCTTCTTCTACGGATTCCGGATGACCACCAACCCTAGTGATGATTACCGGAACCTGGCAGGCCTGGGACTCAATTGCAGACACACCAAAACCTTCCCTCAAAGAGGGGAAAACACATACATCACATGAATTGTATGTAGCCACTATGACATCAGGTTGAACCCTACCAAGAAAACTTATTGATTCCCTTGATTCTAGTCCAGCCACTTGTTCTTTAAGGGTCGCTTCTTCTTGACCACTACCCCCTATTAGGAGCCTTAACTTCTTCCCCTTGTAAAGGCCCTGGTACTTAGTGTAAAGATTTTCATAGGCCTCTATAAGGTATTTAATACCATACTTCTTTTCTAAACTTTTTACTATGCCAAATGTAAAATAGGTTTCGTCCTTGGCCTCATCCATAGGTGTAAACCTATTAGTATCAACACCAAAATAGGTGATATAAACATTTTTATTAGTGTATAGGTTGGCCTCTCTAGCCATATCTACACTATTTGAAAAAATATAGTCTGCTTTTTTAAAATTATACTTAATAATCATCTTTTGAAGCAGACCCTTTCTAGGAAAATCATATATGTCCGTACCCCATACTGATAGTATATAAGGCCTATAAGCCATTAGGGCCCCCAAAAATCCATAGGAACTAGCATACTGGGCATGTAAAAAATCAGGTTTAATCTTCTCAATTAGGGCCTTGATTTCCTTCCTGTGTTTAAGGTAACTGAACTTACTAAAGAGTCCCTTGTTCCTGACTTCATTTACATTTGTTTGAAAGTTGTGAACCGTCACACCTTCTATGCTCCCCCCATTTAGGGATATTATTTCTATCTCATAGCCCTTCTTTAAAAAGAAGTCACACCACTTTTTAACATGAGGGTTCGAAGCATCCGCTAAATAACAAATCTTTGGCATATAAACCTCCTAGTTAACCCATTTATTTTATGCCTTTATGCTTAATTAATACTAAACAAGGCTATTTTTCCTTCTTAAGTCTCTTTTTTGCTGCATTATATGCATAGAATATGAATACATAAGAGGCCTTCCATATACTCAATTTTTCTATATTTCTATATGTATTCCATGTCCTCCTTATAGCGTTGAACTTGTTGTGTGATAAGGATTCCTTGACTATCCTATACCATACCAGGTCTTCGTATATACCATAGGCATAGTCCACCCTCTTAAGTAAATGTAGCCAGGTAGCCGTGTCTTGACCACGCCTAACATTTACCATCCTAAAATCTCCCATTAGGGACCTGTCTATCAGGACAGTAGAACAACCTATAATTGTATTCTTTAAAAGCCCATTGTAGTTTATCTTTTCTGGAGCCCTAGCAACCTTGTGGGTTGGAGTCCCATCCGTATTAGTGTACCTATAAGAGGTAAAACAGAAAGCAACCTTCTTTTCAGCTAAAAAGTTCAACTGCCTCTCCAACTTTTCTGGTTTCCAAATATCATCGCTATCCAAAAAGGCCACATACCTTCCACTAGCCTCTGAAAGTCCGATATTCCTAGTAACGGCTGCTCCAGAATTTTTTTCTAATTTTATATATTTAATTCTATCATCTTCTTTAGCCTTTGCCTCTATAAGGTCGCCTGAAGAATCCGTTGAACAATCGTCTACCAATAATAACTCCCAATTTTTATAGGTCTGTGCCTGGACAGATTCTATAGTTTCTATCAGAAAGTCTTCTGCATTATATACGGGTATTATTATTGATACCAAACCTTCCTTCATGATATCTAACTCCTAACCAATTTTCTTCCTAAGTTTTTTAGGTCTATGTAATTTCAATTTATTTAAACTTGCTTTTCTAATATCAAACTTAGATATACCATAAACTAGTAATATAATACTTATGTTACTTGCTATATCTACCAAGATACTCTCTGCAAAGCAGTAGGTCAAAATACTTACAAGTAAAAGTACCTTGTCCTTCTGGCCTTCCTTGCATAAGTTATACATAGCAAGGCATATAAAAGCTATAACTACTATAAATACTATAAGTCCCATACTATATAGGGTCCAAATATAACCACTGTCCAGGGGCATTCTCTGCGAAAATAGGATATCCCTGATATTTGGTGTATAACCAAACAAGTTGATCCCACTAGTAGGATGGGTAATATATGAATGCCAGTATAGGGGTCTATGTGATAAGACCCTATTCAAATAATAATTGCCACTTCCAAACAAGGCTATCACTATGCTCAATATAGACATAAAGGCTGGAAATATGCCTATTAATAAGGCGTTCCTCTTCTTCCTTACATCTATCCTCCTTAAAATCAAAAAGGCAATTACTGTTACAATAGCTGTCAGCAAGCCTGTCCTTGTTATAGTCTGAGAATACATCAAAAACGCCATTAGGAATAGGACAAGAAAGTCTACCCTCTTCTTGCTGTAAAATACATAGTAAAAGTAAGAAGACCAGACCAGGAACATACATATAAATGATGAGTTTGGATTACCAAAACCAAAATCATTCCTACCTTCCAAGTATTCAGTCGGGTGTATATCAAGTAGGTTACTAACCAGGTATACAGAAAAGAATATGGCATTAAAAACCATAAACCACTTTACCATGAGCCTAAAATCACATGTATATAGGCCTAGACATAAGTAGTATACATAGGCCATAGTGATGTTTTTTGACATTAGAAACTGGATACTAGCCACTAGTAAAAACAATAAATGTGTAATATTAAATTTTCTTATATCTGTTGCTATCATTATCGTTGATAAACCTAAACTAAGTACCATTATGTACCTAGAAAAAGAATTCATATCAAAAAAGTCCCCATAAAACTTAAATACAGCCATAAAGACTATGATGATACCAAATAAATTTCTCCATTTATCTTTTAACATCAAACTACTCCCTTAGTATAAACTATTTCTTTAAATTAAGTATAGCTTCAAAAATTCTATCACAATTTTTCCCATCCCTAAGATCAAAAAATTCTTCAACCCTTTGAGCATAAATATCTTCCATCCTAAAGTCATTTTCAAAGTAGCCTGCCAGCTTACTAACTAGAGATTCTTCGTCCAAAATCACCTTGCCAAAACCATCATCCTCATAGCTAAAATAACCTGGTGCATACTTGTCGTCCTTTATCTTCTGGTAGTATATAAGGGGTTTTTTCATATAGGCAAAGTCAAAGGCTACAGATGAGAAATCTGTTATCAATAGCTCTGACTCCTTCAACAAGGTTTGGACATCATAGTCATCCTTGTCAGCCAAAATAACCCTCCTATTGTCATTATCAAAGGCCCCCTTGTAGGGTTGCATTTCAAAATGAGGATAGAAGATCAGGTCCCTATCATACTTTTCCAATAGGTCCAATATTTTCCTGTTATTAATCAAAGAATTTAGTGACTTAAAATAATCAGAAGCCAAGAAGCTAGTCATATCTAAATTATCCTGATTCTTATATGAAGGAGTTATTATAGTCTGCCTCCATGTAGGCATCAAGAGAATCTGCTTTTTTGTCTTGAAGTCATTTAACCTGTCATATCTTGCAATACCTGTCCTTACTACTACTCCATCGTCAAAGCCATAATTAGGTCCACATATAGACTCATACTCACGCTTGGTCGTAGTTATAAACAAGTCTATCTTAGTAGAAGCATTGTAATACATGCTCAAGTCACTAAGTATGACACCATGCTGTAAAAGAACAAATTTCTTCTTGTCCTTCCTATCTAATAGGAGCTTGTAAAGTTTGTAACTCCAAGGCTCTAAAAAACCAAGATGTGATGATATTGCATATTCACATAGTAGAAAGGCTATCTTGTGGTCCTCACTGCCAAATTCTATGATATTCCCAAGGTCTTTGACCCTATCATAGTCCTTCTTATGAGAAGAATCTATTACATACCATGCATTGATCTCAGGATGATTTTCCCTCAAATACTTGAAAAAAACATAGCCGTTATCCTTAGCTTCTACCCCTCTTTCAGATATCAGCCACATATTTTTATACTTGTCTTCTTCCCTATATTTATTGACTTTACTATTATAGACCAGCATATCCAAGGAATTTTTGCTTAGTCTAACTATCTTTTCAACCAGACTCATAATACCACCCTAAACCTTAAATTTTAGTTGTTCCTTGATAGCTGACATAAATATTCCCCAGAATTTTCCATCATTGCTATCCTTTATAATCCTCATTTTCTTAAAACCAAAGGCTATAAATAGTATAAAGCCCGTAAAACCACCAAACAATCTTTTGAAAAGTGGCCCCTTACCTAAAATTGATTCTGCATCGGTATAATTAACCCTCTTGTAAGGATGGTAGGATACAACAACCGGAAAATAATACATCTTTCTCTTGCCCTCATTGTAGGCATCCATTATAAATATATTTTCTTCACCTGAATTGTACTTTTTCCCTATACCAAATCTCTCATCAAACCTATGAGTCATAGGGTCTAACTGGTGGGCATTAAACCACATATCTAGTGTAAGCTGCTTTAATGTCTGCCTCCTGGATATACCCATAATAGGTTCCTTTGGATAGTCTGCAGTAGACTTCTTAGTTATTGGATCAAAGTTTTGAAAAATAGCTATATCTGGATTGTATTTTTCAAAATGCTCCTTTACTATCTCCAAGGTATTGTCTGCATACCAGCAGTCATCATCGGTAAAGGTATATACATCCCCTGTACAATAATCCATAGTTGCATTCCTGCTTACAGAACAGCCTATGCCACCTGCATCGATATGCTTGTATTCAAAAGTGTGTTTTTTAAGTATTTCATCTATCTCTTTGAAGTTAGTCTGTGAACCTACTATAACTTCAAAGTTCTTATATGTTTGTCTATCTAGGCTATCAAACAATACATCCAGTTCCTTTAACCTGGAACCATATGTACCCAACAATAAACTGAATTTCATAATATACTTCCCTTCTTCCTCACTTTAAGAACAGGCCCACTATTTAGACAAAAAATGCTTAAATATATTTACTAAAGCATAGTTTGTAAAACAGTACAAGGATTTAAGAAGGCCTAATTTTTCTTCATTTCTTAAGATATTCCAAGTCCAAGTAGCCGCCTTTAATTTATTACCAGAAAGTGAATTCTGCCTTGTCCTATATAGGGCCAGAAGATCATTTAATCCATGGGCCTTGTGACCCTGCTTCAGTATCCTTAACCATGCAGCATAGTCTTCATGCCTGGTTTTTGGCATAACAATTTCCTTAACGTAATTTCTGTCAATTACTACTGTCAAGCAGGCTATGGCATTATGCTTTAACAACTTGTTGTAGTCCAATTCTTCCTTGGCCTCTACCACAGTATTCATTAGCTTGCTATCTGCATCCATAAACCTGTAGCTGGTAAAAGTGAACTCATATTTGTTTTCCAACATAAAGTCTATTTGACGGCTGATTTTTTCAGGTAACCAAACATCATCGCTATCTAAAAAGGCAATAAACCTGCCCTCAGCATTTTGTATGGCTACATTTCTTGCATTTGCTACCCCAGCGTTTTCCGTCAAATATATGGCCTTAACTTTTTCACTTTTTTCCTTATATTTTTCTAAAATATCCCTAGACCTATCGCTAGACATATCATCCACACAAATAATTTCTATATCTTCATAAGTTTGGCTTAAGACACTATCTAAAGTTTCTTCCAAGTATCTCTCGGCATTATATACAGGCATAATGACCGAAACCAACTTGTTAGTATATACTTTTTCCATCTCGTTCATTTAAAAATCCCCTTCTATCTTGCTCCGTCACCTGTAAAAATAACCTTAACAGTCATAAAGACTATCTTTATATCCAAAAGTAGACTCCTGTTTTTTATATAATAGATATCGTACTTTAGCTTTTCTCCTGGGTCTATTTCATAACCCCCATTTACCTGGGCCCATCCTGTTAGTCCTGGTTTTATAGCCAGCCTGTAAACAAAATGCCCATATGTTTCTTCAAATTCCTTGGTGAAGCCTGGTCTTTCAGGTCTAGGTCCAATAATACCCATGTCCCCTTTAAAGATATTAAATAACTGGGGTATTTCATCAATCCTAGTCTTTCTTATAAATTTCCCAACCTTGGTTACCCTTGGGTCATCTTTTTCAGCCCACTGGGCCCCAAATTTTTCAGCATCAGTCCTCATTGACCTAAGCTTGTAAACATAAAATTCCTTACCATGTCTTCCCAGCCTCTCCTGCTTGTAAAGGATAGGTCCCTTATCCTCTAATTTTATAAAAATACCTGCTATCAATATTACCGGTATCCCTATTATCATGGCTAAGAAACTCAGTACTATATCAACTATCCTCTGACATAGTTCCAGGCCCTTACCACCCTTTACTATAGTGTAATCTATGGTATCAATATACTCTTTTAGTTCTACGTCATCTCCACCGTACTTGTTTAGAGACATCATTATCCTCCCTTCAGCAGTTGATACGCTAATTTATTGCGTACACCAGCCTATATTATTCCAAAACTTTGTATTCTTACAAATCAATATCAAACGACTTCTTTGTAAGAAAAACCCTTACTGTCATGAATAATGCCAGTAAAACCAAAAGTATTGTAGTAGTTACTTTGAATCTTTCTATATTAAAGAAGTTTCTTCTTTCAATTTTAAAACCGACCTGGTTGAGTTCTGTATATTTTCTCTCCTTAACCAGTTTTTCATCTGCAGTTGCAAGATAATTATTCTCTATCAAAAGTAATGGAGAATTGTTATCTGCTGCCAGTGGGGCAATTGCTATTGCATTTATCAACTGACCAGATGCTATAGACCTCTTGTGAAGGACTTCCCCACCCTTAGAGACATAAAGTTTCTCACCCTTCTTATATAGGCGGTCCATTATATTCCTATTAACTTCATACCTGTCCCTTCCACTTATTTTCACCAAACTGGCAAAAATCTTGTCAAAATTCCTGTTCAAGGTATTTTTATTAGTTACTATAAAGGCCTTCTTGACCCCATACTTATCCACATATTTTTTCAGCTTGGCTGCATCATCATCACCACCAGATATTACTATCACCGGTATGTTGTTTTTCTGTGCGTAAGGTGAAAAAGATATGGCATTTGGTAAGTCAAATACATCGTTACTAACTAGAGCCACTGCATCAACTTTTTTCTTGTCAGCCATCATGCTAGCAAGTTTTATGGAAAGGTCTGTAGCATTGCTCTCTATTAGCCGATCTACCTTATATCCATTCCTCTTAAAAGACCTCTCAACCCTCTTATTTAAACTATTTATTCCTCCTATTAGGACTACCTTCTTGACTCCTAGTTTCTTCATTTGATCATATACAGGCTTCTTTATAGTATAGCTTTCTATATAAAATACCGGATATTTATTGTTATAGGCATAAGGTGCTATGGATACTATCTGGTCTATCATTTCAGTATTTACCACTATGGCTGTATCAGCCTTTTTAAATCGTTTGTCAACAACCGTATTTACAGTATCATACCTGGTATCACCCGTATAGTCAACTATATCAAATTTATCAAAGTATAACTTATCAAGCAGTTTTCCGCCGCCTATATATATAATTAAAAATATAAGTATAAGTGCTGTATATTTTATAATCTTTTTCATACTTAATTCTCCTGCTCCATTTTGTGTGAAATAAACACAGTTTCACTCACTACACTATTATACTATATATTGAAAATTTGTGCAAAGCTTGTAAAGAAAAAAAGATATATAGAGAACTTTTATAATTCTCCATATATCTTATTTAAATATCTTATTTAAAACTATTAATTAAAAGCAGCAATTATACCCTTGGCTATTTGTATACCCATTGTCCTAAGTGCCTCATCTGATTTTAGCTGGTTTACATCATGTGAATTAGACATAAATCCACCTTCCACTAAAATCGCTGGTGCAAGAGTATTTGAGATTACATATAGGTGGGTACCATCCTTTACTCCCCTATTTTTCATATTAAACTTAGATAATATGCTATTTAATACCTTCTTAGCAGTATTTTGAGCAAAGCTACCTTCACCTGTATACACTTCTACACCATTACCACTCTGTTCTCCAGTGTCCGGATTTATTACATCTCCGCCCTTATTGTAGTGAATACTACAGAATAAGACTGCCTTGCTATTATTAGAGATGTCTGCCCTATCCTGAAGTGTAGGGTAGGTATCATTCTTCCTGGTCATTACTACGTCAGCTCCAGCCTTTGTAAGGTAATCAGCACATGCTAGGGCTGTCTTTAGTGTCCAGTCTTTTTCCCTGTAACCATTTAGCCCAACTGCACCTGAATCCTTACCTCCATGACCTGGATCTATTACTATAGTCTTTCCCTTAATACCTTTACTTGGTGTAACATTATTATCACCACCATTGTTTCCTGGTTTTTTATTAGGCTTTTCCTTAGACTTATCTTCCGGTTTAGGATTAGTTTCTATTGTACCGCTACCTGTAGGAGCCGATTGGAAACCAGACTTAATCAGGTTAGTTACACTAGCACTTATTCCTCCACCAATCTGATAGATTGCATTTCCCTGTACTTTATTTAAAAAATTCTGAGATGCTACTGCCAGCTTATTCCTATGTGTTATCAGTATAGGACACGATTTCAATGTTGCAAATGGTCCTGCACTTACTGTATCTATTAAGCCGTTATTCTCTGCCTTTGTGACTATCAGACTGGTGATATCACTATTTCTATAAAACTTATTTATAACCTTTATATTTGTCTGGTACCTGTCATTACCATATATTCTGTTGGCCTGGCCACCATTTCTAACCACTGAGCTAATCTTATTAATAAGACTGTTTGATATAGAATCCTGGCCGCCTATATAGTATACATTATCAGCAGAATTTTTTAGGTAGTTATAAACACCACTGTTAACATAGTTCTTACTTGCAACCAAGACTGGTGCCATAGTGCTTCCTGCCCTTGAAGATATAGATAGGGCATCGGCCACACCATATTCAGTACTTACAAGGTAGGCTGTGTTCACCTTACGACTTGAAGATATCTTTTCTGCTACAGCTGCTGATAAGTCACTTGGGTTCTTACCAAAAATTCTTGCCATCTCAGCTCCTGTATTGGCCTTAATAACATTAGAAATACCCTTGGAAATATGGCTAGTATCACCAATCATGTATACTCTCTTAGGCTTTAACCTCTTTATTTCATCTAATACTGATGGTTTAATAGCTTTTGCAGATGTCAATAATATCGGTGCCTTATTCAAACTGGCAAATGGAGTTGCAATTAAACCATAAATAGCGTTTGATGAATTTACCAAAACTACTGTATCTGCCCCATTTGGATAAGAGGCCTTACTAACCTGGATAGATGTCTCATACCTATCACTACCATATAAATATGACACGTTTGCATTAGACTTAGCATAGTCGGAATCCAATTTTTCCTCATATGATAGGTCTCCTTCCTCAGCGTCAAGATATTCACTTACATTTCCATCTTGGTCTAACTTGGCCACCCCAAGCTTAATTTTCATCATTCCAGACTGGTCTTCTGATCCATCATTAGAACTGCTTGTTTCTATTTTTGAACCAGTATCACTGGCATTTACTTCATTTGCAAGACTATATGGTGTTAAAGCAGCCAAGATAGTCACAGCTAGTGTCATTGCCATAATTCTTTTCAAAAAAACTTTCATCCATTACCTCCCCAAAAACTTTCTATATTACTTAAATAAATGAGCAAATCAATACTTCTTCATTATACCACAAAAGTTACATTTTGTAACTAATTTTATTAAAAAGACCGAATATATTATAATTTGGTATTTTTAATCACCAATTAAATATTCGGTCTTTTCAACACTTTTTAATTAAATTATAACATTCTACTTAAGTTGTAAGTAAGGTGTGTTATTTTAAAATAGTTCTTATTTCTTTACTACAACCTTGCCATCAGCATCCCTATTTATTACCTCCTTTGGCAGGAAGTCCGTATAGAAACCACTCACGTAGCTATTCCTTAGGGAGTTAACCCTATTCTGATCATTATATGTATACATATATAGGCTGATATCCCTATCTACTAATTTTTTAGTCAAATCAGCCGAGAATTTAAACTTATTGGCTGCAACAATCTTTATACCGTGTTCATATGAGAAATCAACAATCCTATTTACCTCTAATTCCTCTAGCCTATAAGTCGTGAATATCATAGACTTAAAGTCGTATATATTCATTACAGGCTTGTACATCTCTTCATAGTATATCTGTGGTATTACCCTATTCAAAGATGATGGGTCTATCTTTTTAAAAGTATCAACAAGTTTTTTATAAGCCTGCTCGACACTCTTGATGTCATTTGTCTTAAGATCTACTACCAGGTATACATCCTTATGTTCTTTCATAAATTCTACTACATTGTCCAAGGCCAGAGTATCATACTTACCCAATATCTTTTCACTCAAGAATTCCTTCTTAGTCGGTTTAGTATTTGCCCAAGAAAGAGGTAGTGCCAGTTCCGACAAACCCTGTCTATCATAGGAATGTAAGAGTATCAATTCATTATCAGAGGACATGGACATATCGGCCTCAAAAACTCTCAAACCCCTCTTGTAACTTGATATCATAGCCTGCTTGGAATTGGTATAGGAGTTGCCATCAACGCCACCCATGGCATGTGCTATATACCTGTTCTCACCAACCCAAGAATAGTTAAATTTTTTAGGATAGTTATCCATATATACAGTCCTATCACTTGATTGGACTACATTGACATCTAAGACCTTATAGATAAAGTCTAGGGGAACGTATATGGTATCTTCCATATATTCCATTACACCGTCCATCTTTAGGACATCCTTATTTTTGGCAAACTTAACTTCATTAGACCCCCTCTTTAGGTAGTAGGTATATTTTTTATACTTAACTTCTACTTCTCCAAAAGGCAGGAACTTGTATTCAATTTTAGTCCCAAAATTATTGCACAACTCTAACAAGGGAACATATACTATACCATTATTAATCTTATAAGGTTTATTCATTTGAGCAACCTTATTATTGGTAATTAATCTTTCCCTTATATTTGTGTTCTTGTATTCACTTATAATCTTCCTCTGACTCTGATGGTAGTGAAGCAACCTAAATAAGGCCAAGATCAATATTAGGGAAATCAATAGAATCAAGGCTTTTCTAGCCCTATTTTTAGCAATTTCCGTATTAAATTTTTCTAACATAAGCCCCCCACTATCATATATTAATCTTCAATTTATACTTTTCCAATAAGTTAAAAAGTAATACCCAAATTACCGTTATAAATACTGAATAAATTGCTGATGCATAATCAGTACCGGTTATCGGCAGTATAAAGTCAGTTGTAAACCAATTATTAAATGGCAACCAAGTCGCTGTATAAATAGACTTTATATGTATGAATTTGATCAACTCATGTACGGCAGTATCTAAAAGAATTATAGCTGCTGCGTTCAAACCTACCCTCTTCAATAGACTAGTGCCAAAACTTAGACCAACAATATCGCATAAAAGGTAGGCTAACATACTAATAAAGTAGATATATTCTGCCATCCGCAAGACAAAGGTCAAACTAAAAACATTCCTGTTCAAAGGTATGAATATCTGACTGATATGTGATAATATAAACATCAGTATAGATAATAAGGCCAAGTTGACCAATTTTTTTAGTTCATCATTTATCCTATAGTAGTTACTTAGGATTGACCCTATAGATTTAGGATTCAACCAACTTTTAATATCTATCCATAAATTAGACCTGTTAAAACCATATGTATTTACCATCCTAGGTCTGGTGTACTTTTTGTATCTTTTGTTTTTTATAGGTTTTTTGTTAAAAATGCAGGCAATAGATATACCTATCATACCCAAGGGACTTGCTGCCAGGATTGCCAACAAGCCCTCTGGGTCGGCAAGGGACTTGCTCATAAATCCACCTAAAACCGACCTATCTATGCCAATGAATGCACTTTTATCCATAGAATAACCATTTATAAAGGCTATAAGGGTCATGATGCAAGATACCAGGATGGCCATAATCAAGAAAACATATGTTAAGGCATTGTTTTTAATCTTAAGATTCAAAAGCCCAATATAGGCCAGGGCCACCAACAAATAATCTACGGCCAAGAGTTGGTATGGTCCAGTCAGCCTGATACTATCCCTTCCCTCCATAAAAATCACAGAATACAAGATCCCTATGACAAATATGATTACAAACCTGACAAAAACCCTCTTCACTATGTCTATAATCAAGTCCCCATCAGCATAGTTTTTCTTTACAAAAAATGGTATGGACATGCCCATTATTAGCACAAAATAGGGAAGTACAAGGTCTGCAAAGGTCATACCATGCCAGGTAGAAATTGACAAGTTGCTTGAAACTGCAGATTCCATACCCTGGTTAATTATAAATAGGGCTGCTACTACAAAGATACCCCTCAATACATCAATGGCACCTACCCTCATATAGGCATATTCCTGGTCCTTTGCCTTTTTATCCAAATATAAATTTTTAATAATCTTCAAGTACTTACGTATATAAGTCTTCAGAGCAAATTCTTCCACATCATTTACATACATTATAATATCACCTTCATTTATTCATCTTCTTCGTCAAAGGTAAATACAAATTTTAATGTTTCTCTCCTAATCTTTCTATTTAAGGATTCAAACATCTTGTAGCCCTCTATCGTATACTCCTTAACAGGATCCTTTTGGGCTACGGAGACTAGACCCACACTCTGTCTCATCTGGTCCATCAAGTCTATGTGGTCAACCCAGTAAGTATCTACTACCTCTAGTAGTATTTCTTTTTCCTGTTGGGCAAGTTCATATTCTGGAACCATCATCATCTTCAATTCATATACCCTTTTAACAATTTCCATAGTATTGTCGATTACCTCGTCCCTAGTCATATTGCCTATATCAGGTATCAACAATGTTCCTTCTGGCATAAAAGCAGTGTAAAGACTCTTGAAATAGTTGAAATAGTTTCTTGGCTTTACGTCAATATACTTTTCAACACTTTCAACAACTGTATCCCTAGCCATCTGCATTATAGTATCTCTTAGGTCAACACCCATTAGTACATTGTCTCTTTCACCATAGATGACCTTTCTCTGCTTGTCTATTACATTATCGTACTTTAATACATCTTTTCTCTGTTCAAAATTCTTACCTTCTATACCCTTTTGGGCATTTTCTATTGCCCTAGTTAGGGCCCTACTAGATAAGGCCCCATGTTCATCTGGCTTTAGCTTCTTGCTTAATTTTTTGATGGCAGCACCACCATATAACTTGATAATTTCATCCTCTATACTTACATAGAACCTGGAAACACCTGGGTCACCCTGTCTACCAGAACGTCCCCTTAGCTGGTTGTCTATTCTACGAGACTCATGTCTTTCAGTACCTAGAACATATAGACCACCTAATTCCTTAACCCGGTCTTCTATTTCCTTATCACCATTACCCAGTTTGATATCCGTACCCCTACCAGCCATATTGGTAGCTATCGTAATATTTCCAATCATACCGGCCTTGGCAACTATTTCTGCTTCTTTCTTATCATTCTTAGCATTTAGTATTTCATGCTTTACCCCCCTCTTTGTCAAGAGTCTTGATAAGATTTCTGATTTTTCGACAGTAGCAGTACCTATCAACATTGGTTGACCTGTACTGTGGACTCTTATTATCTCTTCTACAACAGCATCAAACTTTTCTTTTTCTGTTGAATATACCTTATCGTTTAAGTCCGCCCTTATTACTGGCTTATTTGTAGGTATCTGTACAACATTCATATTGTAAGTTTGTTCAAATTCATTTTCTTCAGTTTTGGCTGTACCTGTCATACCAGACAGTTTTTCGTACATCCTAAAGAAGTTCTGGTAGGTAACAGTTGCCATAGTCTTGTTGTCAGACTTGATTTCAACCTTTTCTTTGGCCTCTATAGCCTGATGAAGACCATCAGAAAACCTCCTACCATCCATTATTCTACCTGTAAATTCATCAACTATAAACACTTCTCCATCCTTGACTACATAGTCATCATCAAGGTCCATCAACTTGTGGGCTGTAAGAGCCTGGTTGATATGGTGGTAGATGGCCATATTATTTAAATTTGTGATAGTCCTTATCTTAAAGAAATTCTCAGCCTTCCTAAAACCTGATTCAGTCAAGGATACTGTGTGTTCCTTTTCATCAAGGTCATAGTCCTCTTCATCAATAGTTTTTACGAAATCATCAGCAAGATAATATAGGTCACTAATTGCTTCACCCTCACCTGATATAATCAAGGGAGTTCTCGCCTCATCTATAAGTATTGAGTCAACCTCATCTATTATACAGTAGTAAAGTTTGCTCTGAACCTTAGCTTCAATATTTTTAACCATATTGTCTCTTAGGTAGTCAAATCCAAACTCTGAGTTGGTACCATAGGATACATCACAATTATATTGGAACCTTCTAGTATTTGGATCCTGTCCAGTTATTATAGTACCAACTGTCATACCCAAAAATTCAAAAACCGGCCTAACTGTATTGGCATCACGCTCAGCCAGGTAATCATTTACTGTGATTACATGGACTCCCTTGCCTAATAGGGCGTTTAAGTAGCAAGGAGCCACTGCGACTAGGGTTTTACCCTCACCAGTCTTCATTTCTGCTATCTTACCCTGGTGTAGGACTATACCACCTATCAACTGAACCCTATACTGTCTCATTCCCAAAACTCTCTTACATGCTTCTCTGGCAACAGCAAAGGCCTCTACTAATAGATCATCAATTGACTCCCCTTCATTTAACCTATCTTTAAAGGCCTGAGTCTTATTTCTAAGTTCCTCATCTGGAAGAGAAGATATTTCATCTTCCATTGCCTCTATCTTATCTACAATCTTATTTATTTTTTTTATTTCTGCATCATCTTTTTTACTTAAAAACGAATCTAAAACTGACATTATTTACTCCTTATATTTCAATTTTTATATCAAATAGGGCTAATTTATCCCCCTAATAATCTTCTTCTACAGGTCTTATTTACCCACTTTCAGTAATTTTACCTACTTCGACTTCTATATTATACCATTAAAATTAGATTTTCACAAAAACTATTAGACATTTTTCATAACTTATTGTATAATATACTTACTTAAAAGAATTACATTTCTTATTAGGTATTTCTCACAAAAAAAGTAGAGGTTGATAAGCAACCTCTACTTTTTTTGTTTATAAATGCCTAAGATGCTCTCAATGTAGTATAATAATAGTATATAAGCTAAGGAGGTACTGCATATGTTAATCGATTTTAGTATAGAAAACTACCTTTCCATAAAGAATAGGTTGAACTTTTCACTTATTGAATCCGACGATGAAGAAGGTAGCAAAATTAAAATACATAGGCCTAATAGCTACCTTAACCTCTTGCCTGCAATCACTATATACGGATTCAATGCCTCAGGTAAGTCCAATTTTTTAAAGGCTCTTGATATGGCTAAAACACAGATTGTCTTTTCAAAGATATCAAACCCGGAAAAACTAGGCATAGATATTTTCCAGTACAAGCCTTTTAAACTGTCAGATGCCTATAGGGACAAACCTACATCCTACCAGTTAAGGGCAATAGTTGATAAGTGCATATATGACTACCAGGTCAAATATGATAAAAACTCAATAATATATGAGCGACTATCCTCCTTTGATTCAGAGGAAAACCATAGCCTGCTGATAGATAGGACCTATAATGATTTTGTCTTAGATATCAAAATAGACAGAGATGTTGTTAAAAAAATTATGGGTACCAACATATCAAAAAGGCCCCTAATAGGTAGTGTTGGTATTTTCGATAATAGGGTTGAAAACTTTATAGATTGGGTAGAAAATGACCTGATTATCATAAAGAACAACTTTGACTCCAGGGAAAATATACAAAAGACCACTAGGTATTTGCTTGAAAAAGGTGATATTTTCCATGCCAAACTTCTAAGGATGCTGTCTGATATCAACTATTCGAATATTAGTTCTATCCAGACCCAAACCCTTAGCCAGGCTCTCCAGGATTCTGATATAGATGATACTATCAAAAATGAAATGCGTGAATCTACCCTTTATAGCAATATAAGGCAAAAATCTGGTGGACCAGATGATGTAGACTGTGAAACCATGACCTTAAATACATTTAAAAAAGGTATTGATATGGAGGGAAATTCAAAGGACATAGTATTTAACCTATTTGAAGAGTCGGAAGGTACCATAAAGATATATGCCCTATATGCCTATATCTATGATGCCCTATATAATGGAAAAACCCTGGTTATAGATGAAATGACATCCTATATACACCCCGTCGTTTCCCAGTATATCATAGGACTCTTTCAAAACCCTGTTGAAAATAAGTCAGGACAGTTGATTACAACTACCCATACAACAGACCTACTTGAGATGAAGAGTTTGAGACGTGACCAGGTATATATCACAGATATGGATTTCAATGAAACTACTATTTACTCTTTAGCTGATATTATGGATGTATCGAGGAGTGAAAATTTTAGAAATGCCTATCTGGCAGGAAAGTACGGAGGATTAAATTACTTTAGGAGGGAGTTACATGACTAATAAATACAAAAACTCTTTCAAAAGGCCAAAACCTACTATTAAGCCCCGGGCTACTGGCCTAGACCTAATAGATCCCAGCATAAATATACCTATAGATGTCTTCCATGAAAACACAAGAAAGATTCGAGACCTTCTGTTAGAAAATAAGAAGGACGATAACATACTTAGGTACTGTATTATCCTAATATGTGGCTCCATGGACAAGTATATGCATGATATTGTAAAAATTATGCTACTACAAATATTCAAGGAAAAAGCTCCTGCTGGTAAGTCTTTTGACAACTTTATGATTCCAATATCTCTCTTGAAGAAGTTTGACAAAATTGAATTTGACCCTCAGGAAAAGGAAAAAATCTTGAGCGATACAATCTATGAACTTACATCAAGCTTTACTATGCAAAAGTCTTATGCCATCGATAGGAACTTGGGATATATAATAAATTTCAATATTTGGAAAGCTATCCATCCCAGGATTTTTATGAGATTTAAAGACTTGACTAGTATTACAGCCCTAAAAAAATTCGTGGATGACCTTGCTGATAGGAGAAATATAATAGCCCATGAACTAGACTTTCAACCTAATAGTCCTGACAAACGGCCAATTGACTACGACTATGTACTTCATACCCTAAATGTAATCCAATTTATGATTGAAGCTGCCAATTACCAAATAATAGAGTCAATCAAGAATGGTCAAAAACAAGATATAAATATGGACGAAAAAATATGACCCCGTAATTCTAATCTCTTATTGAATCAGATAATAAGGATTATGCTCAAATAGTCTATATATCTAGCTTGGGACATATATACTAGAAACTAATAAATAATAGGTGGTGAAATACTTATGAACACTAATAGCGGATACAATCCTAATAAGAAATACTTTAACTCTGAGTGGTTAGACAAAATAGATAAGAGGGACCAGTCCCTTATAAATAGAGCCTTTAATGCCCTTAAAAACTCCTACTCTCCCTACTCAAATTTTAGGGTAGGTGCCTGTGTAGAAACCAAGACCAATGAATACTTTATAGGTACTAATATTGAAAATGCGTCCTTGGGCTTAACTAATTGTGCAGAAAGAAATGCCATCTTCTCTGCCTACTCACATGGCTATAGGAAGAAGGACATCAGGGCTATAGCTATAGTATCAGAAGATAAGAAACTAACCACACCTTGTGGGGCCTGCAGGCAAGTCTTATCTGAATTACTAGAACCAACATGCCCTATTATACTGACAAATGGCAAAGAACTTCTTGTAACAGATATTATCCACCTGCTACCACTAAGCTTTAGCCTAGACCTTTAAGGTTACCGGTGTGAACTCTCAAGAACAAATTTACAGTAAGCTAGACCATTTTAAAACAATATTTAAAAGCCTTCTTTATAATATTAAAAGGAAGGCTTTTACTTTGTCTATTATGTTATTAAAATTATGTGGAAAATCTTAATAAATTTATTTACAATTCATGATTTTATCAGACTTCTCGGATAAATATCAGGCTTACCCTGAATAAATATAATATCTATAGCAACCAAGTGCCCTTATCATCCTGCCTTACAAGACCATCCCTCATAAGGGTCCCCAAACTCCTCTTGAAGTTTTTCTTACTAGTGGAAAATACCAACCTAAGTTCTTCAGGGTCAGACTTATCATTAAATCTCATATAACCATCATTACCCTCCATATAGCTAAGGATATTCTTGGCCAACTTGTCTAATTCTTCCCCCTTTTCTGCCCTTGTTGATAGGCCTAACTTACCATCTTCATAGGTCTTTATAACCCTTAACCCCTCTAGGTGGTCACCCTCTCTAAGGCTAGTGTAGTATTCATCTTTTAGTATCAATCCGTAATAGTTTGGCTCGATACAAATAAGAGCTGTACCGTTAGACTGGAAACCAAATACATATCCATTACATGTGTCCCCTTTCTTTAAGGGGGCTTCCAGGCTTAAATATGGCCCAATATCTGTTGTAGCAGCTAGCCTTCCAGACTTGTCTACATAAATGTAAAAAGGATATTTTTCTTCTTCAAAAAGCTTATACTTTCTTTCCCTGAATGGAACCAAGACATCCCTTTCTAGGCCAATATCTATAAAGCTACCTATTTCTGAATTATCACAAACTTCAAGTATGGCAACCTGGCCAGCCATAGCCTTTGTTTTTTTTTGAGTAGCTATCAACCTATTTTGTGAATCCTTGTATATAAAGACTTCTAGTTCCTGGTTTAAGTTTATACTACTTTCATCTACTATATTTTGGTTCGGTAAAAGTATATCATCACTCTTTTCCTTAGTTTGACCATCTAAAAAATATCCGTAGTCCTTTTTTCTCAAAACCTTTAACTTATTAATTTCACCTATTTTTATCAATTTCACACCTCATTATTTATATCTTCCATCCTAGTCTGCTAAAAGGTCAGCATATTGACCCCCAATTAAATCTAGCAAGTCCTTAGGACTTAATTCAACCTGGTAGCCAACCTTACCTGCACTAACTGTGATAGTTTCTATATCCTGGGCTGACTGGTCTATATATGTCGGATAAGATTTTTTCATGCCAATAGGTGAACAACCACCCCTAATATAGCCTGTCACCTTGTTTATATCTTTGACATGGATCATTTCAATATTTTTTTCACCACAGGCCCTTGCTGCTTTTTTTAAATTTAGATTTTCTGCCACAGGTATAACAAAGACATAGTAGCTCCTTGAACCAGCCTGGGTTACCAGGGTTTTATAGACTGTTCTCGGGTCCTTACCCAGGGCCTGGGCTGCACTTATACCATCTACATGGTCTTTGCTAACCGGATAAGACAGTTCCTTATGGTCAATTTTTTCTGTATCTAAAATTCTCATTGCATTTGTCTTGACAGTTTTTTTAGACATCAAACCACCCCTTTTTGTATATTGAATCTCTTTATAAGTCTCAATTTGTTTTAACTTATTTACTCTACTAAGACCACATTACCTTACTAAAACACTCCCAACACCATAGTATTTGGAAATATACTGGTTAACCCAGTACTTTGGATCCTTACTGCCATCAGGACTCCCGTATGCTGCCATATATAGATTTTTGGCCTTGATAGGAGGTATTTCTATATTTTCAAAGTGTCCATTGGTCCTATTATCTATAATAATAATCTCCCTAGCATTATATCTGGATAGGTAGTCCTTATTAGCAGAAAGAGCACCTGACAGGCTAGGTATAAATAAAAATATATATACAATCAAAACTAGACCTAGACTAGCCAAAGTGAGTTTCAAGTGGTCCTGTCTTATCACTGAAAAAGCAATAAGACAGGATATAATAGTTAATAATATCGGCACAAAAACCGGATTTTTTTCTCCTATTGGCAAAAGAGATATAGATAAGAAGGATATAATCCCTGCAAGAAGGTATACCTCAGCCTCCCAATTTTTATCCATATATACAAGCCTTGATACCACCAAGAGCAATATTGCAACTATCATGAATATAAGCAGGTAATTTACAAACCCATTATTTGTCGATGACATCTTTGCAGCACCCGCATAAAGGTCAACCCCTAGACTTGAACCCATCTCTCCTAAAGACCTCCTGGAAGGAGATGACATCATTACGATAAAACCGGTCAACATACTAACCAATGATAAAATCAAGACTAGTAGGTTTTTTCTTTTCTCCTTATAAGACCTAAGAATATAATATAGTAGGATGCTTAGGATACCAATAGCCAAATTTTCCTGGGACCAACCTGACAAAAATGAGGCGATAATCATGAGCAACATCTTCCTGATACCCACCATTTGATCCTCCTCTTGATCAGAAAGGGCTATTTTTCTAGCATTAATCAAGACCATAAGGCAAATAAGGCTTACCCAGATATACCTGCCTATACTTGATACCATTAAAAAGGTATTCCCAAACTTTGGCATAGATACCCACATAAACAGGAATACTAGTATGACTAAGACCCCATTAATTGCCTGCTGGACTATTGCTTCTTTATTCCTAGCAAAACCATAGCTAGATATCATATATATGAAAATACAAAATCCCATAGAATTTATAAAATCAGCCAAACTATCTTTTAATAGCAATAAAATACCTGTTATAAAATTCCCAACTTGGTAGGGATTTATATTTGCATATTTATACCTTTCGTTGGATATAATACCTGATATTCCATCAATCTTTATCATATTCTTTGAAAACATCCTGGCCATATCATCAACTATAAGCGGTGTATAGGAGTTCAAGGCCATCATGAGTAGAAAAACAAGAAAAATGGCAATCACCACGAAATAATTGATGTTCAAATTTATATTCAAATCTATACTGGGGCTGATATTTAAAATTTTGTTTAAATTCAATTTCAAATTAATTTTTTTAAATTTTATCACAACACACTCCTAAACCTATCATACAAATTACTCTTGTACTTTTACCATCATCCCTTTAAATACTTCTTCTCCAATCTATTAGGAAAACTAATAACTTATAAAAGAGGGTTGCACTCGCAACCCTCTTTACTAACTTAAGTTCATATTAAAAATTATTCAGCTTCAGGTGTTTCATGCTTTTCTTTTAATACATCTCCAATGTTACCTATAGTATCGTCACCAACTGACATATACTGAGATAAATCTTCTTCTGGTTCTCTAGTTAATTCTCTTATTGAAAGCATCATTCTCTTGTTATCAGCATTGAACTTGATTATAGCAGCCTTAACAGTATCTCCAACATTTACAACATCTTCTACCCTGTTAACTCTACCTTCGCTCAATTCACCTATTGGTAGGTAGGCTTCAACACCTTCTTTAACCTGTAGGAAAGCACCCTTTTCAATTATTCTTAGTACTGTAGCTTCTACTACACTTCCAACTGATACTTCATCAGCTATTAACTTCCATGGGTCCTTATCCGGATCCTTAAGAGCTAGTGCAATTCTCTTAGTTTCTGGGTCAACACTCTGAACAAATACTTCAACTTCATCACCAACATTTAGCACTGATTCAACTGATTCAACCCTTGTCCATGATAAGTTATTTATATGTGCAAGTCCTTCTACCCCACCTAAATCTATGAAGGCACCGTAAGGCATGATATTTGTAACCTTACCCTTTCTCTTTTCACCTTCAACCAGTGAAGCAAATAGGGCTTCTCTTTCAGCCTTTATTCTAGCTCTTTCAGCTTCTCTTTCAGCCTTTATCTTAGCTCTTCTTTCTTTTCTTTCAGCATCTAATATTTCCTGGGCAACTTCTCTATGGGAAACTATGATCCTGTTCTTTCTAGGGTTAACTTCCTTAACATAAGCATCAAGGTCTCTACCAACATACTCACTAGTGTCCTTTACGAACTTAGTGTCTATCTGAGATATTGGCATAAACATTGTGTATGACTTGTACTGAACATACAGCCCCCTATCCAATGCCTTGTAAGCATGAACATTTATTATCTTACGTTCTTCTAGGGCATCTATTATTTCCTTAAGGTCACTTCTCTGCTCTAACTTAAGAACAGATATCTTAATTGTAGCATCCTTATAGCTGATATTAGTAATAATACCAGTAACTTCATCATCTATCTTATAAGCTTCTTCTATGTCCTGACCTCTCTCAAGATTTAGTTCACTGACAGGTACTAATCCGTCAAAACCAACTTCAAGGCCTAAAACCAGACTATCATGGTTGATTTTTACTACCTTTCCCGTAATTTCATCATCTACATTAATCTTGCTAAGCTCTTGCTCTTGCATATCTAGTAGTTCTTGCATAGTTAAATTATTTTCCATTATTAAAAACATCCTTTCGTCGCGTAGTATCCATATCTAATATTATAGCATATAATTAACAAGATTTTACGATAAATTGTATTTTTTTCTACTTTTTTCTAAATATTTTTTTATTATTTACAATAAAAGCAAGAAGTTATTTTCAGATTATCAGAAAATTGCTTCCTACATCTTCTAAAAGCTTGACTTTTTCTTCAAATTGCTAATTAAATGGCATATTTTTCCAAATATTATTTTTTTAATCCTTCCTTATACATACAAAAATAACGGCAATCCACATCCAATTAAAAGATACTTTTTAGTAGAATTAAATACACAAGAGTCAAAAAAGCAAATTGAGCTAATGCCTTATTCAGTTCTTCAATTTGAGTTTTTACTTCTACATTTTTTCAATATCAATCATGCTACCTCATCTTCCAATAGGCTTTATAGACTTCTTCACTTACCTTAACCACTTTTCCTTTGACATAAAGGTAGTAATCCTATTTATCTATTGTGTAATCCTGCTTTTTTTGCTCTCTGATTCTAGTTTTTAGCGTAAAAAAGGAGGACTTCTACACTTTGGCGTAAAATGTCCTCCTAGGTTAAAAACTAATACTATATACTATTTTCTACTTCTTTGGTTTTGATAAAATTTTATTGCTATGTGTATGTAATTACGAAGACACTCTTAACTCAGAAGCAATTTGCAAATATAGATATACATTCATTTATTTTTCCTTCCTCGTATAAATTTCCAATAAGCAGAATATGGAATAACCGTAGCAAACAGAAGATAATATTTATTAGCAAACATATCAGGGGCTCCTTTTGCATTGAAATGAACAGGAATTTTCTCCGGGAGAAATATGCAAATAATAAATATTACAACAATCATTAACATCAACACCAAGACATCTTTTAACAGCCCAACTTTCATACAATTTTCCCTCCTTAAACTAAATAAAATTTGACTTGCTAACTTTTATATAAACTTCGCTTGAAATAACAAGTAAAGTAACTGATATTATCTGCAAAACCAGTGTTATCGGAAGATTTAAAAACCAATTAAGAGGAATTGGTGTAATGAGTGCAATTATCCCGACAAGTCCAGACACAATAACAGGCATGCTCTGCTTTACAACCATCATCTCGCTTTCCCATTCATAATTTGAATACTTTTTATTTAGGGAAATTCCTATCACTGTTATAAAGAACGAATAGCATATAGGAACAATTATTAGGTTAATAACTTGAATAAAGTTCATATCAAGTTTTAGCATAAATGCAAATATGGAAATCATATACCCCATCAAATGAAGTGTAAGGTTTACAGCTATCTTGGAATTTAAGATCATTTTTACCTTAACAGGAGAGCTTTGCAAAATCCAAATGTTTTTTCCTTCTAAAGATATCGCTGAAGCTGCCGGGCAACTGAGCGAGAGCATAGATGCAATAAATAATGGAGCAAAATTTGAGAGATATTCATTTATATTTTCTATTCCTGAAGACTCTCCTATTTGTTCTACAGAATTAAAAAGCAAAAATATACTAAAAACACATAAAAGTATTACACCAAGGCCTGCATTCAAGACCGCCATGTACGAGCTTAAAAAGCGTCCCATTTCTTTTTTATACAAGGAAAAAAATATTGATTTTCTATTATAATATTTTTTGTTATCACAATATCTTGATGTTGTTTTAGCAAGAGTATTAAGCAATCCATACTTCATCGAAACAATTTTTACAAATATATAAAAAACTGCTGTTGAAAAAGCAATAAATGATCCCACTCCAATATACATTGAAAAATTTGTGTGTTGCATGAATAACCCAGATATTGGATACAGTTCGGTAATTTGCTTAGAAAGCATGATCTCAATGCTCTCTTCATTACCTGATTTCATAGCTGACACTGCAATATATCCAATTATACCTATCATTGCAAATGAAAAGATTAGAGCAATAACATTTTTCTTCTTAAAATAAGATGAAATAGCCACAACAATGATTCCCATACATGCTGCTATGCACATAGGTATCAATGGAACAAAAATCATGGAGGTAAAATACAATATAATCTGCAATACATTTAAGTTTCCGTTTAACACCCAAACAATGCCTCCCGGAAGCATAAATATAAATCCTATTAAAAAGTTCAATAAATACATAAACATAAACTTGCTACTTATAATGTCTGAGCTTTTTAAAGGTAGCGATAAAAGCGTTTCCATATCACGACTACCAAATAAAATTCCATTAGTATAAAATATTGTCAAAAATAATATTGAAAAACTTGATACCGCAACCATATAAGCCGGTATCAATTCCTGCTGTCCAACTTGTACAAGTGTTTTGGCTGTCATAATATTATAGACACAGAAAAATATAGCAAGAGTTATTATTCCAAAACTTGCAATCACAACAGAACTTTGCTTTTTATTTCTTGGCTCTCTAATTTCGTTGATTGGAAAAAAATTTATCAATTGGGCTCTAATTAGTATCCAAATTTTGCTCATTATCTTGTACCTCCATGAAAAAAGTTTCCAAAGTTTTATCACCTTTGACTTCTTCTGTATTTCCGCTTGCGATTAACTTTCCATTTTTTATAATTGCAATTTTATTACATAATTTTTCTGCAACATCCAAAACATGTGTTGAAAAGAAAATAGCTCCTCCATCTAACACGCATTCGTGCATTACTTTCTTTAGTAGAAAAGCTGCTTTTGGATCAAGTCCTACAAAAGGTTCATCTAAAATTAGTAACTTTGGAGAATGCACCAGTGCAGAAATAATCGCTGTTCGTTGCTTCATACCATGTGAATACGAAGATATCATCCCCGAAAGATGCTTAGTCATTTCAAATAAATCACTATATTTTTGAATTCTTTCTCTGCGTATTTCAGTAGAAATTTCAAATAAATCTGCAATAAAATTGATGTACTGAAATCCCGTCATATGTTCATATAAGTCTGGATTATCCGGAATGTATGCCATCATTTTTTTACAAATAACAGGCTCCTCTTTAATGGAATGCCCATCAATCGTTATACTTCCATTCTCAAAATCATGAATCCCAACTACTGCTTTTATTGTTGTAGTTTTTCCGGCTCCATTTGCACCAATGAATCCATAAATATCTCCAGACTGTACTAAAATGGATAGGTTATCAACAACTTTTTTGTCTCCGTAAAATTTACTAAAATTATTAATCTCTAACATGCTTTTACCTCCATTGACAATTTGTCAGTTATTCTTTGAAATAATACCGATAGCTTGTTTAGCATTAGCTATCGGAACATTATTATTTTTACAAACACTCTATTCTTTTTCAATTGCTAAAAAGTTTTTTTGCATTTAAACTTTGTTCAAGCATTATCTTAAATGCGTTTAAATACTCATTAACAGACTCTTTTTTTGAATATCTTATACTTATGTTATTTGAAACAAAAACATAAGCTGTCATAAGAAATTCCGCTGTTTCAGACGGATATTTTACAAAAAGTGTTTTTTCTGATATTCCTTGGTTTATTATCCTTTCAAAATATATTGTCAGTTTTTCAATAATCTTATGGGATAATTTATCTATCATATATCGATTTTCTTCAAGATCAACTGTTTTTTGTAACTCTGTTCCCTCTGCTGAAATATTTTCCGAAGATATAATTGTGGCATCTATAAAAGCTCTAATTTTTTCAATGGCGGTTTTATCTTCATCATAGACAATAACATGAATATCTTTCAATAATTTATCTGAATATTGTTCCACAAGACAATATAAGATATCTTCTTTATTTTTAAAGTGATAGTACAGCAAGCCTCTTGATATATTTACTTTGTCAACAATATCCTGAGTCGTTGTATTAGTATACCCTTGCTCTATAAAGAGTAGCATTGCAGCATCCATAATTTCAGCACGTCGTATTTCCGGTTCTTTCACATCTCGCATTTTATCCCTCCTATTATTTATATAATACATCCAAACTGACATATTGTCAATTGATTTTAATCTTGTTATTATATGATTTTTCATAGTCTTTTTCTTAAACTCTTTAGCTTATCATGTTTTTTATACTCAGTTTGATTAAGTCACTTTGACTTTTGGACTTTGTGACTATAAGCCCACTCATCCTTTATGTAAGCCTTGATATTAGGTTTCTGTGCGTCAGGCTACGATTTTGCTATTGCTTCTTCTCGCCATCACCTCACGGTGATAACCTTGCAAGTTGCTATGAGGTTCGTCGGCAACTACGCCCTACGTGGACTTTCACCACAGACTGACGGCATGCCCGTCATACTACTACAAAAAGGAACCCAGCTAGTCACTCGGTTCCTTTTTATCTAGTATTGCTTATTAAAATATTGACCAATTCAAAAAAAATAGTTTTTATATTTTTTAACCCTCATATAGGTTGCTAGATTGGTACTTGTCATCACAAGTAACATCTATACCCAATTTTCTAAACACCTGCTCATCATCCTTGTTTAGGATAACAGTAGAATGTGCCTGGGCACCCTCTAGGTCAGATAGCTTACTCATGGCAAACTGGGCAAGTGTATTTGTTACCGCACTTATACTCAAGGCCATCAAAACCTCCTCTGCATCAAGGGATGTGTTCCTACTCTTAAACACATTCTTCTTTAGGTTTAACATAGGTTCTAAGACAAGTGGTGATATCAGGTGGATATGGTCTTGAATATCTGCCAAAACCTTGATGGCATTCAATATTGCGGCAGCTGACCCTGTCATAGTCTTAGAAAACTTTCCTGTAATGATTCTACCATCAGATAACTCCAGAGAAACTGACTGACAATCTTCAAATTGACAGTGGTCCTTGCTATACTGTCTAGCAACATTGACCACCTTCCTGTCCTCACCCTTAAGGCCAAGCTCTTCCATTATCATCTTCATTCTTGAAACGGCTTCCTTGTCCAGGTTGCCTTTCTTATAGTCGCATAGGGTTTTGAAGTATCTCCTGATAATTTCCTGGATAGCGGCTTCTCTTACCACTTCATCATCTATAATACCAAAGCCTACCCTGTTTACACCCATGTCAGTAGGTGACTGAAATACACTTTCTCTTCCAGTTATTTTTTCTATTATCTTCTTCAAAACAGGGAATAATTCCAAGTCCCTGTTGTAATTTACGGTAGTTTCACCATACTTTTCTAAGTGGAAGGCATCTATCATGTTCACATCCTTTAGGTCAACAGTAGCAGCCTCATAGGCCATATTTACCGGATGCTTGAGTGGTAGATTCCACACTGGGAAGGTTTCATACTTGGAGTAACCTGCAGTTATGCCCATTTTATTTTCATGGTAGAGCTGGCTTAGGCAAGTTCCTAATTTACCACTATTTGGTCCAGGTGCCGTCATTACAACTATTGGCTTTGTAGTCTCAATATATGGATTTATACCAAAGCCCCGGTCACTAACTATCAAGTCAACATCAGTGGGATAGCCACTAGTTGGACCATGCCTATATACCTTTACGCCCCTTCTTTCCAGCTTGTTTATAAATATTGTAGCAGCAGGCTGGTTTTCATACCTTGTTATTACTACTGAATTTACATCCAGGTCGTATCCTCGTAGATCATCAATCAGCCTCATAACCTCCATATCATAGGTAATGCCAAGGTCTCCCCTGACCTTATTCCTCTCTATGTCCCCTGCATATACACAGATTACTACCTCGACTTTTTCTTTTATATGACTTAGTACCTTTATCTTGGCATTCTCATCAAATCCTGGTAATACCCTCTTGGCATGTAGGTCACCGATTAGCTTACCACCAAATTCTATATAGAGTTTATCATAGTTATTAACTCTTTCCAGTATATACTTGGACTGTTCTTCTAAATATTTCTCATGATCAAAGCCTATCTTCATTCTTATCCTACTCCCATCTTTTTATAATCTCTATAAAAACACTTGACAGGACGAAACATTTATACTAAAATAGAATTCCATCACAAATTCTAATGCATGCAGCTTCGGCTGTGTGTTTTTTTATAAAAAATAACTTAAGTATTTATTATACAATTACCATAAAAATTTTACAAGTTTTATACAGAAAAAAGTAGCTCCTACTTTTCAAAAAGAAGTATTTCTTCCTCCAAAAGCTCTCCTATGTCCTTAATCCCTGACATGACCTCTTCCCTAGAAAAATTTTTTTCTTCCAGTTCTTCATCGGATAATTCCATCAATAGGGTATAAAACTCTCCAGCTATAAAAATTGAATTTCTCGTCTTATTTTTTTCTATACTAGAAAACAATAGATCTTCTGCTTCACCCAACTTACCTTGAAAGAATAACCTCTTAACACTAATCAGGGTTATCTCCTCCATAGGCGTATAGACCAACTTAAAATCATTCAAACTACTATATTTCTTGCCTAAAAGTTCCTTAAAGACCATCTCTCTTTTTTGACTTTCCAGCCTATCTACTAGCCCCATACTATAACCTCCTATAAATATTAATCCCCAGACAGGGTCTAGGGATTAATAAAATACATCTCTTATTTATCTGTTTTTTGATTATAACCAATAAGACTTAATTAGACCTAAGTCCTACAAGTATCAATAATATTCTATTTCTTGCTATCATCTGTTAAAACTTCTTTTATACCCTTAAATGTACCCAAGAAGTTAACTGCATCTGATGGAAGAACAAGCTTAGAAGATTCGCTTTCACCCAGCTTAACCAAGGCTTCCATAGACTTGAGAGCAAGTATATTATCATCTACATCAGATTCCTTCATGGCACTAAATACCATCCTAAGACCTGCTGCACTAGCTTCTTGAGTCTGAACAATAACTTTAGCCTCACCCTCTGCCCTGGCCTCAAATGTCTGTCTGATTGCTGAAGCTTCACCTTCTGCTGCTAGAATCTTAGACTGTTTTTCACCTTCTGCTTCTCTAATCATAGCTTCTTTCTTTGCTTCAGCCTTTAGTATAGCAGACTGCTTTTCACCCTCTGCTATAAGGATCTTAGACTGCTTTTCACCCTCTGCCTGCAAAATAGCTTCTCTTCTTTCTCTCTCTGCACGCATCTGTTTTTCCATGGCAGCCTGGATATCTCTAGGTGGCATGATATTTTTCAATTCAACCCTGTTAACCTTGATACCCCAGATATCTGTTGCTTCATCCAAGATTGTTCTCATTTTGGCATTGATCAAGTCTCTTGATGTTAGAGTTTCATCCAAATCTAGGTCACCTATTATGTTTCTTAAAGTAGTCGCTGTAAGATTTTCTATGGCAGAAATAGGGTTAGCTATCTCAAACACGTAGCTCTTTGGATCTGTCACCTTATAGTAAACTACTGTATCTATCTGCATTGTTACATTATCCTTAGTGATAACCGGCTGTGGTGGGAAGTCAACTACCATTTCTCTCAAGTCTATCATATAGGCCATAGAATCTACGAAAGGAACCAAGAAATGTATACCTGTCTTTGCTTCCTTGTGGAACTTGCCCAGCCTCATGATTATACCCATCCTCGCCTGCTTGACAATCCTAATACACCTGATGGCTATAAATAATATTATTAAAATAAACAAAAAAGTAAAAATTTTTCCAAATATTATTCCTAACATAATGTAAGTACCTCCTAATAATACTAAAATAAAAAACTATTTTTTCGTTACTAGCAACTTGACACCTTCAACGGCTACTACCCTTATCTCAGATCCTACTTCAATGGTTTCACCTGTTTGAGATATAGCTGTCCAATCCTCTCCCTTAACCTTTACTAAACCAGGCTTATAAGGGTTTATCTCACTTAAAACTATTCCTTGCTTGCCAACTACTGCCATTACATTGGTATCTATGCTTGTCCAGGCATTTTCTTCATCGCTCCTATCCATCCTTATTAGCTTCTTAGTCGCTATTAAAAGTAGCAGACCTGACACTACTGCAAAGACCAATAGTTGCACTAATACACTATCGACAAAGAAAGACACTGCTAGGGCACATAGGGCACCTATAGAGAACCAGACCATGGTAAGGGCCAGAGTAGCCGCTTCACCGATTGCAAAGGCTATGGCAACTATTACCCATATAACTTTCATACTTAATCCAAACAAGTCAATACCTCCTCTAATTGAATTATTGTAGTTAAAACAACATAATTAATATATATTAATTATACATCAATTTCATAACTTTGGGAATTATTTTTATTAAATCACCAGGGCTGACTGTAAAGCTATCCTTGTATATAAGGTCTCCACACAAACCATGCAGATAAACGCCCTTGCAGGCAGCTTCAAAAGGTTCATATCTAGCAGCTAGACTGGCAATTATTCCTGTCAGACAGTCTCCCATACCACCCCTGGCCATGCCCTCATTGCCAGTAGTATTTACAAGTGACCTTGTCCCATCAGTAATAATTGTGTTCTTACCCTTTAATACCAGGACAAGCTTATTTTCTCTTGCATACTTTTTAGCATAATAAAGTCTATCCTTTTTAATAAGTTCAGCCTCTACCCCTATCAACCTAGAAAATTCCCCCATATGAGGCGTTAAGATATACCTATAGCTGTCCTTTAGGTCAAGGTCCTTAAATAAACTTATAGCATCTGCATCTACTACTATTGGCAGCTTAGTTTTACTTGATATATAGGATAGGACATCGGTACTTGACTGGTTTATACCCATGCCAGGTCCTATTGCTATTGAATGGGATGTTTCTAGTAATTTATCCACTCTAGCCTGGTCCCCATAATTGCAGGTCATGGCCTCTATCAAATTATGGGCCAATACAGCTTGGACATCTTGGTCAGATATCAAAGTAACTAGGCCTGCTCCAGCTTTTACTGCAGCCTCTGTAGCCAACCTGGCAGCCCCATAAAATCCCTTAGAGCCAGCAAAGATACAAACTCTGCCAAAGTCACCCTTGTGGGCTGATAGGCTAGGTCTGTCAAATACCAGGTCCTCATTACTAACAAACCTATCTTTCAAACCGACTTCTTCTAATATATCTTTCTTACATCCTAAGCTTTCCACATAAACCTTACCAGTATACTCTTGGGAACCATAGTTCAAAAAACCCTTTTTATAATAATCAAAACTGATCGTATAGTCACACCTTAGGGCTATGCCAGGGTCATCCTTGTCAGAAACCGGTAGACCTCTATCAGGGTCCAGACCTGATGGCGTATCTATAGCTATTATCCTAGTCATATTTTTTGCCCTATATGAGTTTATTGCTTCAAATAAAGGCCTATACTTTGATGCTACCGGCCTATTTATACCTACACCAAAGATGGCATCTATCAAGATGTCATACTTGTCCATTTTAGTCATAAGGCTTTCAACCTCAGACTCCAGGTCGGCTATATCATTGTAATACCTAATCCTAAGTCCCAACTTGTCTACAATCTTGTAATTGATATGGGCAGACTTGCTCATCTTGTCGGGATTACCAACAAAGAGTATATCCACCTCCCTGCCTATTGCTTGTAGCTTTCTTGCCAAGACAAAGCCATCACCACCATTATTGCCACTACCACACAAGATACCTAGTTTCCTAAAGGGAAGGCCTGAGAAAATATTTAAATCAAAGTTTTCAAGGTCAGTGTCCCTTATCCTTTCTTTTGCATCCTTGTATATTTCCTTTTCTATCTCTAGAATCCTATTAAATGCACTGGTAGCTGCATTTTCCATCAAGACAAGTTCACTTATACCATATTTTTCTACGCATGCCCTGTCTACCTTAGCTGTTGTGGTCTTGTCTCCGATATAAATAGCCAAAAAAATCACTTCCTTATCTTTTTAATCCATTTCCTTGTACAAGTGACCAGTATTATAGGTCCTCTTTAGTCTATTAAGCTCTCCCCTTTGACCAAGTATAAAGCCTTTTAATATTGCCCCAACCTCATCCTGGTCCTCAAAGTTAAAAACTATATCATAATTGTCTATCCCTAACATTGATAGACTATCTAGGTCATCTACTAGATTTACTATTTCATCAGAATAAATAGTCGTCCTACACTCTGGACTCTGGGCTAGCCTGTACCTATGCCCCTCATTTGATTCTAGATAATATATACTCTTGTTGCATAGGGCATCCCTCTTATTTTTTTTGCAGTCCTTGGTTAAAACCCCCATTGGACAGTACTCACTTATCATCATTTCGTTGTTGCCGTATACTACATACTCGGTTTCATATGCCTGTCCATAAAGTTTATCCATACCTCTTAACTGGTTTAGGGATACTTCTTGTGACATACAGATCCTACTGGCACCTATAGAAGCGTAATAATCTAAGGACAGGTCGTTTATTACATTTAACCAAGGGGCCACCAGAATTTTCTTGTCAGGTAAGTGGTCCTTGGCCCAACCTATCTGGCCATAGCTAGAAATCCTAAAGCCCTTTAGGTATGCCATATCTTCCTCATCCAGACTTGACAAGGCCTTATAGACCCTTTCCTCATCAGTTCTTATAATTCTAGGCATATAGTAGTATATATCCTTGCCTGCTTGCCTAGATATATCTATGGCCTTGCCCAGGCTGGCTATATCCCTATAGTAGATATCTCCTATATTATATTCTAGACTTGCCTGCAATTGGTCTAGGTTTCCACAACTAATGTTGAACTTAGGCCCTTGTTTTTTGTCAAGTATCCTATCTACAAGTGGAGTCACCAGCTTCTTTTCCTGGTTACCACATTTATCGTAGGTCCTCCCTTGAACTTTAACCCTCTGCCTAGACATCTCATCTATAGCCAACCTCCTAAGTGTATTTAAACCACTTATAGGCATACTGGCCTTGCCATCTATATTACACTTTATTTCCTCTAGATAATAGGGTGTATTCCCTAATTTTGACAACTGGTTAATCGCTTTTTCTTGACTTATAGGAACCTTTATAGCTTCTTCAAGAAGAGAATCTCCATCAAGTTTTACCATATTTCCCCTATCATCCCAAACCTTTAGACAGGGATGCTGACCAACCTTTAAGTCAAGTTCCATATAAAGGGGTCTTTTCACATATTCATGTCCTGGTTCATAGGTCTTTTTCATCCTATCCAAAAGCTGACCATCGCTGGTCTTAAATACTTGTGTTCCAGGTTTTATCTTACCTATATAGTCAATTTCTACACTTTCCCCAGGATGACCAATGGTCCTTATATCTTTACCAAGTATAATTCTACCTACTGTTCCACCACCTATACTCAGGCCATCACCCTTTTTTAAGCTTGCTTCCAGCCTTATCTTTAGCCTTTTTGACTTGCTATTATAGGCCTGGACCCGACCTATATATAGGCCCCTGTTATTAGGTTTAGAAGAGTTCATTATATCTCCCCCAGTCTGTCCCAAAAGGTAACCCCTGGTAAACTTCCTATTAAATATTACATATAGGTCTTCTAGGCTTTCATCAGAAATGCCTGACTTACCATTTTCAACATAGTTCAATATAGCATCCCTGTAGGAACTAACTACGGTAGCAACGTACTCTGGCCTCTTCATTCTTCCCTCTATCTTAAGGGATAGGACATTAGTATCTATTATCCTCCCAATGTCTTCTATAGTGTTAAGATCTCTAGGACTTAATAGGTAGTCCCCCTCCACATCTTCATACCTGTCTTCATCACTATTGAATAATCTATACTTCTGCCTACATGGTTGGGCACATCTACCCCTGTTTCCTGACCTGGTCCCCAGGACTGAACTCATATAACACTGGCCGGAATATGATACACAAAGGGCACCATGCACAAATATTTCTATATCAGCCTGGCAGTGGTCAGTTATCATTTTTATTTCTTCTACATTTAGTTCCCTGGCCAAAACAACCCTCTTAAAACCTACGGACTCTAAATACAGGACATCATTTAGAGAATGTGCTGCCATTTGGGTGCTGGCATGTAGTTCAAAATCGGGAAGGATGTCCCTAATCCTCTTGGCCATACCAATATCTTGTAGTATAAGGGCATCAACGCTTATAGAATAGAGGTATTTTATATAGTCTATAAAGTCTTCCATCTCTGACTGCTTTATAAGGGTATTTACCGTCACAAATACCTTGCAATCCCTAATATGGGCATATTCAACTGCTTGCCTTAACTCATCATAATCAAAATTATTTGCACTGGCCCTGGCACTAAAGACCTTACCGCCCAAATATACTGCATTTGCCCCATTTTGAACGGCTGCCCTAAGGGCCTCCATACTACCAACCGGAGCCAAAAGCTCTAAATTTTTATTCATACTTCCTCCATACCTTATTTTTAGATCATATCTATTTTTCACATATAAGACCCTTTTTATATATAATATTAGTCGTTGCTTCGACTATAAATATTAATACCCCCTATTAATATTTATACCTACAAGCCTTTAAAAAAGACTACTAGCCGAATGATCTAGTAGTCTCTTAAATACTTGCATATGATCTTCTAATCCATACACCCCTATTTTTAAAAATAGACTAGTGAAAGACCATTTACTTGTTAGTTTTATTCTTTAATTCTTCGTAGTTTAACTGTAGGTTATAGGCCTTGTTTTGGAATTCAGCAGCCATATTTTCTGCAACTGCCACCTTGTTTTCCATTTCCTTGACCTTCATTTCAAGAGATTTTACAATCTTATCTACATCTCCACCTACTTGTCCGCCTGATGTTTCTAACTTTTTGATAGTTTCATCCTTGGATGCCAAGTCTGTTTCCAACTTAGAAATCTTTATCTTTAGGTCTGCTATTTTTGAGTCTGCCTCTTCTAGCTTTAAAAGTACGTTATCAAATTCCTTTTCAACTTCTTCATTCTTGTTTGAGTCCGTCTCCTTCATCTGGTAGATTTCCTTCTTTAGTTCTTCTATTTCACGGTCCCTATCGAATAACTTGTCTGCTATATTTACAGAAGTAAGTATGGCGGCACTAGTCTTGCTAAGAGAAGGGGCTGCCTTGCTTATATTCTTCAACTCTCCATCTATATACTTGGCAACCTTAACTATCTCTGCCTCGTTCTTTTCTCCTGCTATCTGGTAATCAACACCATCTATCTTCACACTAACTCTATTCATATCCACACTCCTATTTATACATGTAATAAGAAAAATAAATTCACATCATAGGCAAACAAGTGACTTTCAAATATTATCTTTATTTGACCTTGCCCGATAATGTCATATATCATCATTGCCTCTTACCATTATAACATAAAAAGAGCTAGTATAATAGTAGGTCTAAACTTATTGTATCAGATATTTCTAATCCAGTCTGACCCAACCTTATATGGTCACCTTCTTGTATAATATGTCCACTTTCTATATAGCTATTGATTATTTCAATATTTTCTTTATACTTGTCTTCGTCTATTTTCTTGAGCCTATCCAAATACTTAGTCTTAGATATGCCTTCAATCTTCCTTAGTCCCAATATTAGGTATTCATTTAATTTTTCCCGGTTGCTTATTGTCTCCTCAAAAGCTATGGGTTTCTCGCCAGCATCAAGCTTTTTGTAGTAGTTGAACATGTTCTTGTAGTTGGTATACCTCTTGCCTCCTAAGTAGCCTGAGGAACCCAGGCCCAGTCCGTAGTATTCCCTATCATCCCAATAGATTAGATTGTGCCTACACTCCTTATCCTGCTTGGCAAAATTTGATATCTCATATTGGCCATATCCCTTATCTGCCAGGTAGTCAATAGTATACCTATACATTTGGACATATTCATCCTCATCATAGTCAGTCAGGCTTCCATCCTCATACATATTGAAAAACCTAGTTCCCTCTTCTATTATTAACGAATAGGCTGATATGTGGTCTGGCTCCAAAGAGACAACCCTCTCAAGGGTCTCCCGCCAATCCTCAAAGGTCTGCCCCTGGAAGGCAAACATGAGGTCTATATTTATATTGTCAAATCCAACTAACCTAGCCAACCTATAAGACTCCAGAAACTCCTCATAGGTATGGATCCTCTCCAAAAACTTTAATAAGTGGTCTTGACTAGCCTGCAGGCCTATACTCAACCTATTTAAGCCTCCTGCCTTCATAAGCTCTAGCTTATCCCTTGTAAGGCTGCCTGGGTTGGATTCCATAGTATATTCTCTTAGCTTCGATAGGTCTACATTTTCACCTATAATTGAAAATAACCTTTCTAACTGACCTGCTGATAATATACTGGGAGTGCCCCCACCTATAAAAATAGTCTCAATATCATCAATTTGGCCACCAGCCTTATATAGGCTAAATTCTTTGTCCAGGTAAGACAGGTAGTCATCTATCTGGGTTCCATTTCCTACAAAGGATGTGAAGTCGCAGTATCCACATTTTTTTGCACAAAAGGGTATGTGTATGTACAAGCCTCTAGTCTTCATAAATTCCCACTCCAAAATTAAAACAACTAATATGGTCCAATAAAGCCCACCCCGGCAAAAAGGACCCTCCTATAATCTTATAAAAAATGGCTAAACTGCAAGTCTCTACAATTTAGCCATCTAGATTTCATTTATTACTTGGATTTAACCAAAATTATATATTACAGTATCCTACTACTGTGTAGTTAGCTGGTATACCATAATCCTTGTCTAGGTTATCAAATCCCCACTTAGAATCAAACATAGTAACGTCTAGTATCACACCGAAGTATAGCATCACGATACCTGCATCTATCTTGTTTAAGTAGCTTCCTCTGTAGTCTTCGCTATCTATAGCTAGCACAACCTTACCACCATCAACTATAAATCTCCATGGCTGCTTGTTAAGAGCTGAAGGAGCCATTCTAGCATATGAGAATGCATCTAGTAGGGCTCTTTCTTCAAGTATTTCTGAAGTAGCTGCATTACCCCACTTGTCTATATAAACCATTTCTTCAAGACTAATTCTTTCAGATCCAGTATTTGCAGTAGACATATTAGACTTAGAATAGTTGTCACCAGTCTTAGCTTTATGCTCAACCTTAACTTCCTTTGATCCATAACCTAAAGCTATTAGGGCTACTACTTCCTTGTCAGTTTCTAGACCAAGAGTCTTCTTAACCATATCCCTATCAGAATATGATACCCAACAACTATCTATGCCAAGATCTCTAGCCTTTAATATTGCTCTTTCACCTACATAGCCTGCATTTTCTAAGTGCTGTGGCTTGTCTTCTGATATCAATACCAGGTAGTTTGGTGCTTCTATCATTACACCCTGGTAACCTGCTATACCATATAGACGCTTGTAAGTGTCATCACCAGCAAAGAACTTAGGTTCAATAACTATTGATGAATCTAACTTCTTACAATCCTTGATATAAGATTCTAATTCTAAAAGTGCCTTAGTATCTACTGGTGTTTCCTTAAAATGTCTTACTGATCTTCCATTCATTATTAATGACTTATAATCCATGTCAAACCTCCAAATATTATTGTTTTTGTATTTTTCTGGCCATCTCTAACAGCCTTTCTTTCTCGTTGAGCTGGGGTTGGGATATAACTTGGCACAATAGGTTTTCTAGCAGGATGCCAACTTCTTTACCTCTAGCCAGGCCCTCATCGATAATATCCCTACCACTTATTTGTAAGTGAGAAACAGAAAAACACTCTCCTGTTTCTATTATATCATTAAATAGATTGAAAATTAAGCCGATATTTGCATATTTTTCAATAATTTTTGCATAAATTGCGTACTTAGCCAAAATATTATCCTTAGCATCCCTCAAAATGTACTTTATGGTAAGCCTTAAATCATCCCTAGTAGCATTTTCATTTAATAAATCTTCATACATATGATCCCTTAGGGCATTCCATATAAAGAGGGTCTTTTCCATATCCTTTTTTGAGTATTTAAAGAACTTCAAGAGGGCCTTTAAGTCTCCCTCATAATGGCTAAATATAATGGCTCTTTTGGCCGCTTGTAAATATTCCTCATGGGAATCTATATCTTCTAGGATCATTGCCCTGGTCAAATCTTCTTCGTCAAAGCAAAAATCTCCAAATAAGTAACTTCTTATATCCAGGTCATTTATCAAACTTAATTTATTGGTATTAGCCCTTATTATACCCTCAAATTCAGTATTTATTCTCTCCATAGAAACCTTTTCAATATTTACAAAATTTCTTCTTATGGAGTCCATGGTTTCACCCTCTATATCGAAGAACAGCTTGGCAGAAAACCTTAAAGCCCTTAATATCCTCAGGGCATCCTCATTAAATCTCTTGTCTGGATTTCCCACACACCTAACCAGCTTCTTTTCAATATCATCTAGACCACCGAACTTGTCCACCAGACCTACTTGGTCATTATAGGCCATGGCATTGATGGTAAAGTCCCTTCTGGATAGGTCATCTTCTAAGTTTTGACTATATGATACGGACCTTGGTCTCCTCATATCAAGGTAGTCACCATCTAACCTATAGGTGGTCACCTCAAAGGCTTCATCATCTATCAAGACAGTAACTGTCCCATGTTGGATACCGGTTGGTATGGTCCTTGGAAATATATTAACTATATCCTCAGGAAGGGCATTTGTGGTGATATCCCAGTCATGGGGTATTTTCCCCATAACTGAATCTCTCACACATCCTCCAACTACAAAGGCCTCATATCCTGATGCTTGTATTGCATCTATAACCTGACTTGCCCTCGTAGGAATTTCAATTTTTATCTTCTTCATATCCTTAGTCATTTTAGTCGTCCAATTTAAGTACAGACATAAAGGCCTTCTGAGGAACTTCAACATTACCAATCTGCCTCATCCTCTTCTTTCCTTCCTTCTGCTTTTCAAGAAGCTTTCTCTTTCTTGATATATCTCCACCATAACACTTAGCCAAAACGTCCTTCCTATAGGCTGCAACAGTTTCTCTGGCTATGATCTTGTTACCAACAGCTGCCTGTATTGGCACTGGGAACTGGTGTCTTGGAATTTCTCCCTTTAACTTTTCACACATAGCCTTACCCCTTACAAAGGATCTTGACTCGTGTATTATAAAGCTTAGGGCATCGACCTGCTCCTTATTTATTAATATATCCATCTTAACGAGGTTGGAAGGTACATAACCCTTCATTTCATAGTCTATAGACCCATAACCCCTGGTTCTTGACTTCAGTGCGTCAAAGAAGTCGTATATTACCTCATTTAGTGGTAGCTCATAGTGGAGCATTACCCTGGTATCATCTATATATTCCATATCCTTCATAGAACCTCTTCTCTCCTGGCATAGCTCCATTACTACACCTACATAGTCCTTAGGTACTATGATATCACTCTTCACTATAGGCTCTTCAATCATCCTAATCTCTGTCGGTTCAGGTAGGTTGGCAGGGTTCTGTATCATTAATACCTCGTCATCCAACTTTGTAACCCTGTATATAACGGACGGGGCTGTAGTAATGATATTAAGGTCAAACTCCCTCTCCAATCTTTCCTGGATAATCTCCATGTGAAGCAGACCTAGGAAACCACACCTAAATCCGAAGCCTAAAGCAGCTGATGACTCAGCTTCAAACTCTAGGGCAGCATCATTAATCTGTAACTTTTCCAGGGCATCCCTTACATTTTCATATTTTTCTCCTTCACCTGGATAGATACCACAGTATACCATCGGTGTAGCCCTCTTATAACCTGGTAGGGGCTGGTCAGTCCTATTATTAGCATCAGTTATAGTATCACCTACTCTACAAGACCTGATATCCTTTATACTAGCTGCTATATAGCCAACATCACCTGCAGATAGCTCTGGTAGCTCAGTGGCATTTGGTGCCATTACACCAACCTCTGTAACCTCGAACTTCTTCTTGCTGTTCATCATCTCTATAATCATGCCCTTCTTGACACAACCGTCAAAGACTCTTACATAGGCCACAACACCCTTGTAGGCATCGTAGTATGAATCAAATATAAGGGCCTTTAGTGGAGCCTGGTCATCACCAACTGGGGCTGGTACATGTTTAACTATGGCTTCAAGCACATCTTCTGTATTGATATCATTCTTTGCAGATATTAGCGGAGCCTCACTACAGTCTAGGCCAATCAAGTCCTCTATCTCGTCCTTGACATAGTCTGGCCTGGCACTTGGCAGGTCTATCTTATTTATTACTGGCAAGATCTCCAAATCCTGTTCTAGGGCCAAATATACATTGGCCAGGGTCTGGGCCTCTACACCCTGGGCAGCATCTACTACCAATAGGGCTCCTTCACAGGCAGCCAAAGACCTAGATACCTCGTAGTTAAAGTCCACATGGCCTGGGGTATCGATTAGGTTTAGGTAGTAGGTATCCCCATCATTAGCCTTGTACTCTAGACGTACATTCTGTAGCTTGATGGTAATCCCTCTTTCTCTTTCTAGGTCCATATTATCTAGTAGCTGGGCCTTCATATCCCTCTCTGACACTAGTCCTGTCTTTTGTATAAGCCTATCTGCCAGGGTAGACTTACCATGATCTATATGTGCAATTATGCTAAAATTCCTAGTATTTTTCTGTCTATTTACCAAATAAATTCCTCCTCTTCTATAAGTTTCCATATGTATTCAACCTACATTTTACTTTAAAAATCTGTCAACGTAAAGATGTGTATTGAAAAATGAATATTTTTTTATTAAATATTGTAATTTAGCTTGATTTTTGTCTTTAAGTCTGTTAAAATTGTGTATGTTGATTATGAATTTAGAACATTTATAGGGAGGTGAAGATAGATGGCAAATATTAAATCTGCTAAGAAGAGAATCGGTGTTATAGAAAAGAAAACTGCTTTAAATAGAGTTAGAAAGTCTCAGATAAAGACTGCAATAAAGAGATTCGACGAAGCTGTAGTTGCAGGTAACAAGGAAGAAGCTCAGGCTAAGTTCCAGTTAGCTCAGAAGAAAATATACCAGGTAGCATCAAAGGGTACTATCCATAAGAACGCTGCTGATAGAAAGGTTTCTAAACTAGCTAACAGACTAAACTCTATGAACGCTTAATGAGGAATAATATGATATCGACGGGTATCATTTATAATTGTGACAACGCAATGTATAGATATATCTTGTGTGTCAAACGTTTGAAAATACTAGATATAACAAATCCACTAGCCTGCTAGTGGATTTGTTTATATCTGGTATTTTTTTATTTGCAAGTATATGACCCTTTAAAATTCTTCTATCATCATTTTCAATAAGAAACTAGCTTCCATAAATATTGTCATATATCGTCTTTTTATACTTTTTCTTTATCACTATATACATTATTAATCCTAATATTATATATATCAAACTACAAATACCTGCCAAATTTGTATAAGATGTCAAGGTTACCTGGTTAATCAAGGTAATGAATATCCATGTTTCAAGAAGCGATACAAGAAAAGGAAGTATAAAGACCCACCTTAGTGTGCTTGCCAAGATACCATTTAGTTCTTCTTGACTCAAACCTATTTTAATCATAATGCTATACTTCTTGCTCTCTTCTTCAACTGAAGAATATAGCCTTGAGTATATAATACTTGCTATTCCTATTAAAAATGATATGCATAGTATACTTCCAACATAGGAAACTAACCTTCTTGTCAAGTTTTCACTTTCATAGTAGCCATAATAGGTCATAAAAGTTTCCTTTCCCATTTCAAATCCTATATCCTTTTTTAAATCCCTTACTTCTTTTTGATTATCTTCTATAAAATCAGCCTGCATAAAGGCATATATTTTTTCCTTGACCAGGTCTTTGGATAGGTGAGCATACTTTTTATCAGAAATAACTGTAACACTTGAAAAATAACCTGATAAAGCAATTATCCTCCTGTCTAGACCATTTTCTTTTTTTATACCATACTGGTCAAGCTTTTTTCTTACCTTATCCCCTAAAACTGGGTCCTTTTTCCCATTCACCCCAACCAGGAAATATTCGTCATCTGCCAAACTTACCCTATCCCTTTTTAATAAATCAGCTACATCATTGTACATTGATTGAGATAAAACTATATGTCTTATAGGCTTTTCATTACTTTGAAACTTACTGTATCTTATTGTAAGTTCCTTAAATCCTTGTTTTTTAGATAGGCTATTAGATATTATTTCCGCCTTCTTATCGCCATCAGCTTCATTTTCCCAATTTGCATACATATAGGCATAGGGCATTATTTTCTCAGTATCTTCAGCAACATTAAGAGGTGCTCCAACTATATATACGAATGAAGTCAGAACTATAAAAAACAAAATCATAGCACCCGCCATAGTCTTGATATTAGTATGGATTTTGTACTTAAAATTAGTCACCCTTATTAGGTTGCTCTTCGCATATATCTTTCCACTTTTTTTCATAACTAAATGATAGATAGAAAAAATCAGGTTGAAAAGAAAGTAAGAAATACTAATAAAAGATAGGAGGTCCAATATATAAATAAAGGTGAAAAAATCTCTTTTAAGGTGAAAATAGAGAGTAGGTCCTAGAAAAATTACAAGTGCTAGTGAAGAAAGGACAAAATGACTTTTTTCAGCAACTTCTTCTTTTTTTAGAAGGTCTATTATCTTTTTCTTTCTCAAAATTATAGGGGCTAGTAATGATATTAACAAAAACAAGCCTCCCATTAAGCCTATTGTAAGCATAATTGGCATAAATGGTAGATAGAAATTCAGTTTTAGGTTATCTATCAAGGTCTGCGCAATTAGTAAAAATAATTTTGAAAAAATCAATCCACTTACTATCCCAACAAACAATGAAAGCAGAGAAATTATCATATTTTCAAGAAATATCAATTTTTTAAACTGCTTCTTACTGGCACCTATAATATTTAGGATTGCGAATTGCCTGCTCCTATTTTTTAAAAAGTTACCCACCGAGTATAAAATTAGTACAAACGAGAAAATCATCGATACTATACTCACCGTAAATAATACAAGGCCAATGGTACTCCCCTTGTCTACTATTTTTAATGCGGGATGCATAGACAAAACAGAAAACAAGAAGAAGATAAATACAGAAAATACACAACTTAAAAAGTGGTATAAGTATGTCTTAAAATCTCTTTTTATATTATAGTAGGCAAAATTAAGTAGGGTCAATTTCATCACCTCCAAGCAGGCTCATAGTATTTAGTATTTCCTTTTTATACATATTTATATCATTTCTATTTATTATTTCCTGATATAAACTGCCATCTTTTATGATATATGTTTTATCAGAGTAGGATGCAATATTAGGATCGTGGGTTACCATAATAATTGTCACCCCCATAGATTCATTCAACTTCTTAAATAGTTTCATCACATCTCTTGCTGCTTTAGAATCAAGATTTCCTGTAGGCTCATCTGCCAGTAATATTGAGGGTTCATTTATTACTGCTCTTGCTATAGCTACCCTTTGAGCCTGTCCCCCTGAAATTTCATAAGTCCTTTTATCAAGTAAATATGAAATTCCAAGAAATTCACTTATCTCATTCAGCCTTTTGTCCATTTTATCCAAAGGGATATTATCCAGGGTAAGTGGTAGTATAATATTCTCTCCCACAGTCAGGGTCTTAATCAGGTTAAAATCTTGGAATACAAAACCTAATTCTCGTCTTCTAAATGTTGAAAGCTGACTATCATTCATCTTGTAGGGGTCTCTCCCTGCAATCAAAACAGAACCACCTGTTGGCTTGTCAATAGTCGATATGGTATTTAAGAAGGTGCTTTTACCACTTCCACTTGGCCCCATTATGGCTATAAATTCACCCTCTTTAACCTCCATATTTATGTCACCTAAAGCTTTGAAAGAAACTTTACCCCTATATATTTTTTCAAGATTGGACACTTTTAATATCATAATTCTACTCCTTATATAATAGATTTAGGTTATTAAGCTAACCTATAAAGCTTTAAATTGTTGAGTACTTTCATTTACTTAGCTAGAATTTTTTCTTTATTTGTCTTATATTTTACCGGATACTAAAGAAAATAAAAATCCGATAATATTACTCAAGCTTACATTTTTGTAATATTACCGGATATATATTCCACTAAAATATTATTGTCATGCTAGTCCCCCTACCTATTTTAGACTCCACTTCCAATTTATGGCCCAAGTACTCAATGACCTTTTTAACTATATAAAGACCTATTCCACTTGAATCAGCATTGTTTCTTCCATTTTTACCTATGTAAAACAATTCAAAAATATTATCTAAGTCAGCTTTTTCTATACCAATACCCTCATCAATAATTGATAGTATTACCCTCTCAGCTTTCCTTTTGGCTTTAATTGTCACTGTTTGACCCTTATCACTATATTTAATGGCATTGGTAAGAATTTGGTGGATGATTAATTTCAGCCATTTTGAATCTGAATATACATAAATGTCATCATCTATATCCAGCCTAGGGTATATTTGAAATGTGATAAAGTAGTCTTTCAAGCCATTTATACTGTCCTTGCATGCTTGTTTCAAGAATACTTTTTCAGATACAAAATCATTTTTAAATTCGTCTAACCTATAAAGATCTAAAATTTGATTCAAATTATATTCAATGGCATTAATATTTCTCACTATCTTTTTATAGTCATCCTCTTGCCTGTGTTTTTCACAAATAAGCCTCAGGACAGATAAGGGTGTCTTCATCTGATGTACGAACCTGTATATCATAACTTTTTGCAACTTCTTGTCCTGTTTTTGTAAGATTTCCCTCTTGCTATTATTCTTTATTATTTCCCCTATCATAGTATTGTAATTCTCTTCAAGGGAACTCCTTGGTTCATCTATCAGGTAATCATTTAAGAGGTCACTTTTAAGGAAAAATTTACCATAGACCCTTCCTATTTTATAAAACCTAACCAAAAAGAATATAAACAATATAGAGAATACTAAAAAAGCAAAGTAGAAAATCTCTTCAAACCAAAGACCCTCTATATAGAACAAGGCACCGAAAAATAATACCTGCACAAAAAAAACTATTAAAAAAATAGAAATATTATTTAAAACAAATAATTTTAATACCCTTTTATCCTTCATATTCTACCTTATATCCCATCCCTCTTACCGTTATTACCTTTAAGTCAGATTCCAACTCTTTTAACTTTTTTCTAACCCTGCTGATAGTTACATTTAGGGTGTTTTCTTCTACAAACATTTCACTATCCCAAATTTCAGATAATATTTTTTCACGACTTACTACATTGGGGTAAGAATCAAACAAAATGCCTATCAGTATAGCCTCATTCTTTGGCAGGTCTATCTGCTTATTTTTGCACTTTAGGGTGAACCTAAGTTTGTTAAAAGAACAGTCCCCACAAGTAGAACCAGTTTCTTTATTAGCATACTCTCCATAGGCCCTCCTAAGTTGGGAATTTACCTTTGCTAGCAAGAGGTCATATGAAAAAGGCTTTGTTATATAGTCATCTCCACCGCTCATAATGGCCCTTACCTGGTCATAGTCTTCCGTCCTTGCAGAAGTAAATATAATAGGTACCCTTGTTATCTTCCTGATTTCATTACACCAATAAAATCCATCGTAGTAGGGAATGTTGATATCCAGTAAAATTAAATCCGGATTATTCTCATCTACAAACTTATCTATATTCTTAAAATCCTCACAAATGGAAACTTCGAAATCATACCTTTCAAGATATTCCTTGACTAGGCCTGCCAAATCAGAATCATCTTCTATCATACATATTTTAAACGCCATAAATACCTCCTGAATTATCAATAGTAGTAAAGAGTTGATTATTCAATCAACCGACCAAACTTATACATGAAATAGTCTATCTTTTACTACTTTTTTGAAGCTTTTACTATGAGTATTTCCGCTGCCAACCTGTCTGACATCTTACCCTGCTTGATAGCATAGTCAAAATCAGATATGGACTTGATAATAGCCCTGATTGATTCTTCGTCAAAATTTTTAGCCTGGCTGGTCAACTTATTTAATACAAACTTTTGAAGACCCATGGTATTTTTTATGGTATCAAAGGATACCCTTGAATCCTGTAGGGCCTTTATCTGGAGTATTTGGCTAAACCTTGCTGACAACAAGGAAAAGGTCCCCAAGATAGACCCACCCCTGTAGATCATATCATCAAATAGGTTTAGGGCCATCTTCGTATTCTTTGACCCTATCATATCTATCATCTTAAATACATTATCCTCTATATTATTAGTCAAAAGCCTGTCTATAGACTCCTTGTCCAAGGAATTTCCCTTGCCAAGGTAGGCGGATATCTTATCTATTTCATTTTTTAAATCTGCCAGGGTTACCGATGATTTTTTATCCTTATAACCCACCAGGTCTATAAAGTAGACCAACTCAGAATTATTAGCCCGTATCTGGTTTTTCTCAAAGGCCTCCTTGCACCATTTAAAGAGGTCCATGTCGTCAAGCTTGTCCATGACCAAAACATCACCCAGCTTGCTAACAGCCTTATACAATCTGGATTTTTTGGTATCTATATCTCCATAAGAGGCAAATAATACCAGGGCTGTATCAGGCATATCCTCAATTATCCTGATTAGTTCAGACTCTGCCTCATCATTAAAGAACCTTCTCTTGGTCTGAAATAATTCAAAATCTTTGACAAGGACATACCTCTTGTCAGACATCATGGGTAGGGTCTCTATAGCTGATACCATGCTTTCTAAATTTGTTTCCTGGCCGTCTATAATAGTCAGGTTAAAATCTGGCATAGAATCCTTAGCCAGGTCCCTAAAAGCATCAACTAGATTATCTATAAGAAGTAGCTCCCTACCATAAACCAGGTTAATCTTATTCAATTTTCTATCCTTAAATTTTTCTAGTAGGCCACCTATCTTCATATATCCTCCTCTTAATCTGTCTTGTTCACCTTAATATAATATATTTCCAAAAATATTGCAAGTCCAAGGACACCTATATAGTAGGCTAGCAATAGAAGTGGGTTCATAGACCTTACCTCCATATTATAAACCCCGTAATTTGCCAACTTCTCCAAATAATAGTATAGAGGCCTTAAGATAGCTTCATTGATATACGCTACCAATAAGGCAAGGTCTAAAGATATACCATAAAGAAGCAGGGATATCATGTCTAAAAAAATTATAAGACCTATAAAGGGTAAGACCAGGATATTTCCTATCAGTCCAACCATGGAAAAAGTCTTAAAATTATACAAGACTAGGGGAAAGGTTAAAATATTTGCAGCCAGGCAGGTATTCAAAAAATTAAAATAGATATATTTCTTGAAATACTTTGAGTATATGACTATGGATAGGACAGCCAGAAAACTCAACTGGAAGGATATATTGTATATAATATAGGGATTTAGGTAGATCATTATACTGGCTATAAGGGCCAATATATTGATTGGGTCTAACCGCCTATCCACAAAATAGGCCAAGGCCCCCAATACGCTGAGTCCTATAGACCTAGTGATAGATGGACCACCACCGACCAGGATATTGTAAAATATCAGGCCAACGAATAAAAGACCCAACCTATCCAACTTATTAATCCTGCCAACCAGGACCAGGAAAGTTCCTACCAGTATAGATATATGAAGACCAGATATACTCATTACATGGCTTACACCCGCATCCCTAAATATATAGACCACATCCTTATCAAGGTCTCCCCTATAGCCTAGGACTATAGAGTTTAGTATATCTCCATAAGCCTTATACATAAACTTATTAGCACCTATACAATAGTCCTTTAAGCTTCCTATCCTGTAATATAATCCTGATCTACCATATATATCCAGGTTAGATACCTCTATATATGTATCTATTCCCCTAGACTTTAGGTATCTTCCATAATCAAAGTCCTTGATTATAAAGTTATTTAAGTCTCTTGACTTCCCGTATAAACATAACCTATCGCCAATATGGACCCCCCTGTCCTTGCCAGAAAAATCAACGGCCAGGACCTTGCCCATATAGTAGTTTGTTATTTTCTTTTTCTTTACTATGTTTGTTACCATACCCCTAGCCTGGCCAAGGTCTCCATAGCCTGCCTGCCTAGTTCCTATTCTATGCCAATTAAATATTAGGACTAAGACCAGGACTAGTAGTCCAAACCTTCTCATAAAACCACCTCTATGAGTTATAGGCAGTTTTTATACAAAAAAGTATCTAAAGGTTTTTTACCTAAACATATTCATTTATATGGTTGGTTTTTTTCTTAAAATCAAAAATAGCTTTCAAGCTATCACTTGCTTCCATCCCCTTTATAAAGCATATATCCTCAATAGTCCTATATCCAAATAGAAGGCTGGCCAATTCATTTATAGTAAGGCTAATATCAATTTCAGGTTGATCCTCAACCAGCTTTTCCAGACTACCCCTTTCCTCTCCCAGGATAGTATTCTCAGTCAGACCATATAAGTCACTAACTGCATTGCCATGCTTCTTAGCCCTTAGTATTCCACTTTTATTATCAAACCTGTAAATACCATTATTTTCTCTAATCACAGGGTCACTTACCTCTAGATTTGCACTATGGCTTCCTTGAAGGTTTGTATCTTCATGGTTTAAACTTGCTTCCTCGCCCAGGCCACTTTTTATCTCCAGGTCAACCAAAAATTTTTCTAAGTCTATTATCCTTGCCATCATAAAAGGTTTTAAAGTAAAGCTGGCATCTTTAGGATTGTCCAGTATATCCATCAACCTGTCATCTAGGCCCGTATTAATAGTTACAGCCTTACACTGGGTATTATGATTGAATATAAACTTTAATACAGACTGGTAGGCACCCATGTCCTTGTAATATACCTCTCTTACAAAGAAGTCTCCCCCCTCTATAGTATAGGCAAGGTAGGCTGTAGGTTGGCCATCCCTATAAAAAATATATGTATAACCACCATCTATATCCATTTCCTCTATGAATTCTAAAAAATAGGCCTGGTCCCTAAGGGCAGAGCCATTGTAGCCGGCAATGGCTGATGAATAAACATCTAGCAAATCACCCGCTTCTTCCTTGCCGGCCCTCTTGAAGTTACCATCTAACTTAAATTTTTTTAGGTCGAATATATCTAACTTAACCTCTAAAATATCATAGCAAGTCTCAAAGCCATAAGACCTGTATAGCCTATGGTCTATAGGCATCAAAATTGCAAATGACTGGTCCATGGCCCCTATTTCATATAGTGACCTCGACATCAGGTCGGCCATAAAGCCCATCCCCCTTGCTTCTGGCAGGGTAGATACGCCTACTATATACGATGTAGCCAGGTCCTTACCCGACAGATTAAGTCTGTGTTGGTTTAGGTGGATTGATGACAAAATCCTTCCCCCATCCTCTACTACCATCGTCTTTTCTGGCTTGTACTTATTTTTAAAGTAAAAGTCCACATAGGCCTGACTATCCGCAAAACAGTAGGTCCAAAGGTCCCTTACTCCCTGGTTTTCATTTATATTTGTAAATCTAATTTCCATACTTATTTCCTTTCAAAATACACTTACCTATATTATAGCATGCTAGCTTTACCCAAGACTAACTAGGACTTATTTTTTTGATAATTATATGATCCCAGTTACTCTTTTGCAAAAAAAATAACACTTCCGTATAAAGAATCTTACGGGAGTGTTATTATCTCATTATTATTTTTAATCATATTTTTACTTTACTTATCTGTGGAGTCACTTATACAGATCTAACTGTATACTTTTCTACAAATCTTTCAGGATAATATGACATTTTAGCCTTCCTTAGACCTTCGACCCCCATATCTTCCTCCCTATTTACCCACTTTACATCTGGAAAAATATCGCTTATAAACATTTGGTTGATATATGGATAAAGACCTCTTATCTCAGCATTTGCCTTTTCTATGTGAACAAGGGCCATCTCGTCATTTATCTTCTCTCCCATACTGAAGGCTTCAAGTTTTCCATCTATAAATATACCGTAAACTTTAAGTTTGTCCTTTAAAGCCGAGTAGTTATCGAGTAATTTCTTTATACCTATATACTCATCATCTATGCTATCTTCAAATTCCTGGTCCCCATCCTTGCTTGTAGACCAGGACTTCAATAGGTCAAAACACTCAGGAAAGTCCTTTTCGTCTAAAAGTCTTCTCTCAACCCTACCTTCATATTCTCTCTTAAAGAAGTTCAGGTGATTTCTTTTACCACTCAATTTTCTTCCCTTGACTGTCCTTAGCTTCTCGGCATCGTACACATAGTCAAATATATCCCTCTCCTCTATATACTCAAACTTGCCAGGATATAGGTTCTTCAACATTGCTACAACATTTAGGTCAATACCCCTAAAATATATCTTGTGTTTGCCATCATCAAAGAAGTTGATAGCATACTCGATTGCTTCTGGTATCTTATCCTCAGGAGCCAGTGGTAGGATAGAGAATATCTCACCATTATGTTCTCCAACCAGGATAGCAAATCCATCATCTATATGGTAATGTGTCTTGTAGGCGTGCTGCCACATATATAAAGTATTAAAACAGTATTCACATGCTTCATAATTAACCAAATCAAAGTACTTGTCAAGTATTGGTTTGGCCTCAATATTTATCTCCTTAAATTCCATAAAATCTCCTCAATTCTTCTTACCATACAAAATATTAATTCATTATTAACTAATATTTTGAAAACTGTCTATATAATATTACAATATTTCTCTTGATTTTAGCTTTACTATATATATTTGACTTTCATTATTGAATACCCATCTTCCCAGCTTCCTAATCATATCCCTTAGTTAATCTAGGACTGGTATCAAGTCATAGCATAAAATATATAATCCACTAAGCTAACTGTTTTATTATATACCCAAGGGATAAAAATGTAAACAATAAAATTACATTTAGAAAGGAAGATAACGTTTCTATGAGAAAAAAATTACTTTTCAAGGGTCTCCTTGTCTGTTTGACCCTCCTATATACAATATTTTGCCTGACAGCCTGTAACCCCCACCAAGGCCAGCTTGAAATCCATCTTATAGATGTTGGTCAGGGCGACTCTACCCTGGTGGTAACACCTGACAATAAAAATATACTCATAGATGGTGGTGAAGATGAATACTCAAGAAATGTAATCCGCCACTTAAAAAGGTCTCATATTAAAAAACTTGATGCTGTTATAGGTATCCATTTTGATAGCGACCATATAGGAGGTCTGGACAAGGTTATAGAGGAGTTTCCAACAAAAAATGTCTACTTCCCCCCATCCAGGGCATCAAAGACCGACCTGATAGAAATCCTAGATGTATGTAGGAGAAAGAATATTAAAATTACCCCTCTTAAGTCTGGTGACCAGGTAAAACTTGACCATACCCTTATAAATGTCCTATCCCCCAGGAATATCTCCAGGGATGATGAAAATAAGAATTCCCTTATTTTCACCATCTTTCAGAATGGTACAAGTTTTATGTTTACTGGTGATGCAGACTCCGAGATGGAAAAAGAAGTCCTGGCCCACTACAGGCTGCCCAGGTGTATTTACCTCAAGACAGGCCACCATGGTAGTAAGACAGCTTCCTGTGATGAGTTTATAGGCACTATAAGACCCCAGATGGCCTCAATATCCTGTGGCTACAAGAATAAGTATGGTCACCCCCACCAAGAAACCCTGGATACCTTCAAAAAATACCAGGTTCAAACCTTCCGTACAGACTTAAATGGGGACATGGTCTTTTACTTCGATGTCAGAAATACAAAAAAAATCTATTCTAAAAGAAAGTACCTTTTGGAATAGATTTTATACATATTTATTTAGCTTATTTGGATATTAAGCCCAGTAGGTCTCTAACTACATAAGAGGCAATTACGAGACCTCCTGCTGATGGTACAAAGGATATGCTTCCATTGATCCTTTCTAAGCTACCATCATCTTCTACCACTAGTGGCTTACTTGGTTTTTCCTTTGAATAAACTACTGTCAGCTTCTTTATCCCCCTTTGCTTGGCCTCTTTACGGACCAACTTAGCTAGGGGGCACATTTCCGTCTTGTGTATATCACTTATCTCTATCTGGCATGGATCTAGTTTATTGCCCATGCCCATAGAACTAATAATCTTTAGTCCCCTATTATAACAAGTTTCTATAAGGTGGATCTTTGACTTTACCATATCTATAGCATCAACAACATAGTCATAATGGTCCTCTAATAATTGGTCTGATGTTGTCTCATCATAGAGACAAATATGTCCTTTTACATCTATATTTGGATTGATATCCCTAACCCTATCTAGGACTACATCAACCTTCTTGCATCCAAGGGTTGAATGGAGGGCTGGTAGCTGCCTATTTACATTGGTTATATCTACATCGTCAAAGTCAACCAGGGTCAAGTGGCCTATGCCTGCCCTTGCCAGGGCTTCAACAACATAGCTACCCACTCCACCTAGACCAAATACTATTACGCTAGCCTGGTCTAGTTTTTCTATAGCCTGGTCCCCTATTACAATGCTTGTTCTTTCCTTAAATTTATCCATAGCCTACCTACTGTCTATTTAGTAAAGAAGTCTTCTATCTTCTGACCCAACTTTTTCTTGCTAGCATTGACAGTTTCACCATTTTCTTCGGCAAATTTCTTCAATAGGTCAGCCTGTTTATCACTCACCTTCTTAGGTATTTGAACATTTACCTTGACATACTGGTCTCCCCTAGAGGATGAGTTAATACGCTGTATACCCTTGCCCTTTAGTCTAAAGACAGTTCCGGTCTGTGTTCCTGCTGGCATCGAGTACTTAACACTTCCATCTATAGTAGGAACCTCTAGTTCATCACCCAGTGTAGCCTGGACAAATGATATAGGCATATCCATATATATGTCAAAACCATCCCTCTTAAAAGTCTTATGTGGCTTGACATCTATCCAAAGATATAGGTCACCCCTAGGTGCTCCAGGGTCTCCAAATTCACCCTGACCTGCTAATTTTATCATCTGGCCATCATCTATACCAGCTGGTATGTTTACTTCTATTGTTTTGGTCTTTCTTACTGATCCAGATCCTCCACACTTACTACATGGACTCTCTATCTTTTCTCCTGTACCATGACAGTCAGGACACTCTCTCTGTGATGCCATACTACCAAACATAGTCTGTCTAACCTCACTGATTACACCCCTGCCACCACACGTCTTACATGTAGTTTTTGATGTACCAGTCTTGCACCCTGTACCATGACATTCTTCACACTCTTCACTTCTATTTACTTTAATATTTACCTTCTTACCAAATACGGCCTCTTCAAAGGTAATTCCTATATGTTGCCTAATATCAGCACCCTTTCTAGGGCCCCTCTTTTGGGCACCACCAAAACCACCAAATCCTCTAGAGCCTCCTCCAAAGAAGTCTCCAAATATGTCTCCAAATATATCTCCAAAGTCACCAGCACCATTAAAGCCACCGGCTCCTCCAAATCCACCCTGACCATTTACTGCATCTGCACCATACTGGTCATAGATCTGTCTCTTTTGTGGATCTGACAATACCTCGTAGGCTTCATTTACTTCCTTGAATTTTTCTTCTGCTTCCTTGTTGTCAGGATTCTTATCTGGATGGTATTTCATGGCTAATTTTCTATATGCTTTTTTTAGTTCTTTATCATCAGCAGTCTTTTCTACACCCAAGACTGCATAATAGTCCTTATTTGCCAAAATTCACACCTCCCTCTTTAATTTAACAACAATAGCTTGCGGTCATCCACAAGCCATTGTCGTATTTCACCTATCAATTATAGGTTATATTTTCACTCCTGTCTATACCAGACCTAATAATCTTTACTTGTCGTCAACTTCTGTAAAGTCAGCGTCAACTACATTATCATCTTTTGGCTGGTCCTGAGCCTCTTCCTGACCACCCTGCTGAGCCTGCTGAGCTGCCTGAGCCTTAGCATAAAGGTCCTGAGAAACCTTCTGGAACTTGCCCATCAATTCTTCTACTGCAGCGTTGATTTCTTCAACCGAAGCATCTTCCTTGTCCTTAACTTCTCTAACCTTAGCTATAGAAGCCTCTATATCAGCCTTTTCGTCTGCAGCTATACTTTCTCCGGCTTCAACTAATGTCTGTTCTGTCTGATAAGCTATAGCCTCAGCATGGTTTACTGCCTCTATCTTTTCCTTCTTCTTCTTATCAGCTTCTGCATTAGCTTCTGCTTCTCTTACCTTCTTTTCTATTTCTTCTTCTGACATGTTAGTGTTAGAAGTTATAGTAATCTTCTGTTCCTTACCAGTACCTAGGTCCTTAGCAGTTACATTTACTATACCGTTGGCATCTATATCAAATGTAACTTCTATCTGAGGTATACCCCTCTTTGCTGGTGGGATGTTAGTCAACTGGAATCTACCTAGAGTTGTATTGTCATATGACATAGCTCTTTCACCCTGTAATACATGGATGTCAACTGCAGTCTGGTTGTCAGCTGCTGTAGAGAATACCTGTGACTTCTTAGTTGGTATTGTTGTATTTCTTTCAATTATCTTAGTAAATACATTACCTAGTGTTTCTATACCTAATGATAGTGGAGTAACATCTAGTAGAAGTATGTCATTTACTTCACCTGTTAATACACCTGCCTGTATTGAAGCACCTGCAGCAACACATTCATCAGGGTTGATACCCTTGTGTGGGTCCTTGTTTATAAACTTCTTAACAGCATCCTGTACAGCTGGTATTCTTGTAGAACCACCAACAAGTAGTACATCATCTATTTCTGATACAGATATGCCTGCATCCTTAATTGCCTGTTCAGTTGGTCCCATAGTCTTAGCAACTAGGTCGGCAGTCAATTCATTAAACTTAGCCCTAGTCAAGTCCATATTCAAGTGCTTTGGACCTTCTGCAGTCGCAGTTATAAACGGAAGGTTTATATTTGTTGTCATTGTAGAAGATAGTTCCTTCTTAGCCTTTTCAGCTGCTTCCTTTAATCTCTGAAGGGCCATATTGTCAGCCTTAAGGTCTATACCTTCTGCCTTCTTGAATTCACTTGCCAAGTAGTCTATAAGAACCTGGTCGAAGTCATCTCCACCTAGCTTGTTGTTACCAGCTGTAGCCAATACTTCGAAAGTACCATCACCGATTTCTAGCAAAGATACGTCGAAAGTACCACCACCAAGGTCGAATACCAGGATTTTCTTTTCTTCTTCTAACTTATCAAGACCATAAGCTAGTGATGCAGCTGTCGGCTCGTTGATTATTCTCTTAACTTCTAGGCCTGCTATTTTACCTGCATCCTTAGTTGCCTGTCTCTGAGCATCTGTAAAGTAGGCTGGAACTGTGATTACAGCCTCAGTTACCTTTTCACCCAAGTAGGCTTCAGCATCTGCCTTTAACTTCTGTAATATAATAGCTGATATTTCCTGAGGAGTATAGTCCTTACCATCTATATTTACCTTGTAATCAGTACCCATATGAGTCTTGATTGATGTTATAGTCCTAGTCGCATTAGTTACAGCCTGTCTCTTCGCTGGCTCACCAACTATTCTTTCACCATCCTTAGTAAAAGCTACTACTGATGGAGTAGTTCTCATACCTTCGTTATTAGGTATAATTGTAGGCTCTCCACCTTCTAATACTGCAACACATGAATTAGTTGTTCCTAAATCTATTCCTATTACCTTTCCCATTTTTATTACCTCCAAAATTAAACTTTTTATTATTTTTATTTATATTTTTTATTTTACTAACTTTTTTAATCTACTTCTAGCAAGAAACCTTGACCATGCTGGCCCTTAAGACCTTCTTGTCTAGCTTGTATCCCTTTTGAAGAACCATCAGTATCTTACCTGGTTCATATTCATCACTAGCCTCCTGCATAACTGCCATATGAAGGTTAGGATCAAATTCCTGGCCAAGTTCTGCATCTATACTTTCCAGTCCTGAACTCTTCAGGGCATCCAGAAGTTGCTTGTATACCATGTCTACACCAACAAATAGTGGACTTTCCTTGTCCTCACAAGCCTCTAAGGCTCTTTTCATATTGTCTATAACTGGTATCAACTCATTAAAGACCTTTTCATTAGCATATAGGCCTATAGTTGCCTTTTCTTCTGCTGTCCTTCTTCTGAAATTTGCATATTCAGCATTCAGTCTCAAGATAGCTTCTTCCTGGTCCTTTATCTTATTTTCCAGACTCTTTATTTTAAAGGCTGGTTCACATTCATCTATATTTTCCTGATCACTTCCTTCAGATTCAGGTCCAGACTTTTCTTCATTGACAAGATCCTGTCCATCCTCCACTAGTATTTCTTCACTTGTTTCATTTTTTATGTCCTCTTGGACTATTTCCTCATCCTTATCAATTGGATCCTTTCTTTCCTTATCCAAATCATACACCCCTCTCATTATTTATAGTCATCACTTACCATCTAGCAACATACTCATATAATTTAAGATTGAGTATACCTTTGAATAATCCATCCTAGTTGGTCCTATGAAACTTATCTTACCCTGAAGGTCATCCTGGACATTATAGGTAGCTGTTATGATACTCAAGTCTGTACTTACATCATCACCATTACCAATAACTATATTCAGGTTGTCCTTTTGAATACCCTTAGTCCTTATCATCTTGGCCAGGCTTTCACGCTCTTCCAACATATTTAGGAAGGACTTGGCCTTCACCATATCACTGAACTCTGGATAGTTAAAGATATTTGTTGCCCCATTCATGGAAATCTTGTAATCACTATCCGCATTCAAGAGATAGACTAGGTCATCTACTATTTCTGAATACTCACCTATTTCATATTTAATATAGGCTATCATCTCTTCATCCAACTCACTAAACTTTTTACCGGATAGCTTGTTGGACAGGCTAGTTGAAATTACATTTAACTTAGCCTGTGGAAGCTCTACAAGTGTATCAAACTCCCTGCTCTTTATCTCACCATTATCTGCTACCAGTATCAATAAGATTTTTTCTGGTGATAGGCTGACTAGCTGGATGTACTTTATGGTCCTTAGTCCCCTATTCCTATCATATACTGCAACAGTAGTATAGTTGGTGATGCTAGACAGGATCTTGGATAATTCTTCTAGAAGGTCATCCACCCTGTTAAAGTTATTCTCCACACACTTTCTAAGCAATTCCTTTTCATCTTCTTCTAACTCCCTATTACCCATCAGGGAATCTACATACAACATGTAGCCCTTCTTGGTTGGGATTCGGCCTGCAGACGTATGGGGTTGAACCAAGTAACCCAAATCCTCTAGGTCAGACATTTCATTTCTGATAGTCGCTGCTGAAATTCCAAAATCATATTTTTTAGATATGGTCCTGGATCCAACAGCCTCAGCCGTTTCCACATAGTCCTTTACTATGGCCTTTAATATATTTAATTGTCTCTCCGTAAGATCCATAGTATCACCGTCCTTTTTGTTATTATCACTCACTCACTTAGAGTGCTAAAAGCTTATGTATATATTACACCACTTTTTATGGCCCTTGTCAAGCACTTAAATAAAAAAAAAATAAATTTCTTTTTTAACAGAATCTTTCTTCTAGCTTATCTATTAGGCAAGAAAAAGAGGACCAATCCTCCCACTAGTCTATCTAGTAGGAGGCGGTCCCCTCTTAAAAATTTTAACTTTTATAAGTAATATCTAGTAGATATATGCGGATATTTAAGATACCCTATCTCATACTATAATACTTCAACATCTACATTTTCTCTGTCAGCGATCTGCTTGTTTATCTTAGCTAGGAAGTCCTCAACTGACATCTGGCCTAATTCACCCTCATCTCTAGATCTTACTGATAGTAGGCCACTTTCCATTTCCTTTTCACCAACTACTAGCATATAAGGTATCTTTTCTAACTGGGCTTCTCTGATCTTGAATCCAACCTTTTCTGCCCTGTCATCTAGTTCAACCCTGATTCCAGCATCAAATAACTTGTCCTGTAATTCCTTAGCGAAGTCATTGTACTTGTCTGATACAGATAAGACCTTAACCTGGCATGGAGCTAGCCATACCGGGAATTTACCTGCATAGTTTTCTATTAGTATACCTATGAATCTTTCTATAGAACCTAGGGCAACCCTGTGTAGCATTACTGGTCTATGCTTTTCCCCATCCTTGCCTACATATGTAGCATCAAATCTCTGAGGTAACTGCATATCTAGCTGGCAAGTACCACACTGCCAAGTTCTTCCTAGACAATCCTTTAGGTGGAAGTCTATCTTAGGTCCGTAGAAGGCACCATCACCTTCATTTACCCTATATTCCATACCCATTTCTTCTAGGGCACCCCTTAGGCCATCTTCTGCAATTGCCCATTCTTCATCAGTACCCATTGAATCTTCTGGCCTAGTAGATAACTCTACATGGTAGCTAAATCCAAACTGCTTGTACACCTTGTCTATCAGGTTGATTACTTCCTTAACCTCACTTCTGATCTGGTCTGGTAAACAGTAGATATGGGCATCGTCCTGAGTAAAGGCCCTTACCCTCATTAGTCCGTGTAGTGCACCTGACAACTCGTGTCTATGTACCCTACCTCTTTCACCAACTCTCATTGGGAAATCTCTGTAAGAGTGTAGCTGTGACTTGTAGAATAACATTGCTCCAGGACAGTTCATAGGCTTAATTGCGTAATCCTCTTCATCTATCTGGAGAGTATACATATTTTCCTTATAGTGGAACCAGTGTCCTGAAGTCTCCCATAACTTTCTATTTAAGATTATTGGAGTTTCTATTTCAACATAGTGGGCTTCCCTATGCACTTCCTCCCAGTACTTCATTAGGGCAGCCTTTAGAGCAGTACCCCTAGGTAGGAACAATGGGAATCCTGGTCCTTCATCTGGTATCATAAATAAGCCTAATTCCTTACCAATCTTTCTGTGGTCTCTCTTCTTAGCTTCTTCCAACATAAATAGGTGGGCATCAAGGTCCTTCTTCTTTTCAAATGAAGTACCGTATACTCTCTGAAGCATCTTGTTATTTTCATCACCCCTCCAATAAGCACCTGCTATTGACTGTAACTTAAAGGCTTTTACCTTCTTAGTTGACTCTAGGTGTGGTCCCCTACATAGGTCTACAAATTCTCCCTGCCTATACATAGAGATTATTTCACCATCTGGTAGGTCATTTATCATTTCTACCTTGTAGTCTTCCCCTATTTCAGCCATCATCTTGATAGCCTCTTCCTTAGATACTTCAAAACCTTCTATGTGTAGGTCTTCCTTTACTATCTTCTTCATCTCTGCTTCTATTTTTTCCAGATCCTCTGGAACTAGTCTATAGTCTAGGTCAAAGTCATAGTAGAAGCCATTTTCTATAGCTGGGCCTATAGCCAACTTAGCTTGAGGCCATAATCTCTTAACTGCCTGGGCAAATATATGGGCTGAAGTATGTCTGAATACTTCCTTACCCTCCGCATCTTCAAACTTATAGAAGTCAACCTTACAATCCTTGTCCAACTTCTTGTTTAGGCTTTCTAGCTTACCATCTACAGCACCAACTAGGACGCTTCTAGCAAATCCATCACTAATTCCCTTAGCTACATCTAAAAGTGATGCTCCATTTTCAACTTCTACAAAGTTGCCATCTCTTAATTCAATCTTTAACATATCTATCCCTCCATAATTTAATTCTTTAGTCTTTACTATACTTAGTAAAAGTCCAGGTTTTTTTATACAAGGATCCTTCTTTGAGTCTTACAAGTTTCTCGAGTATTTATAAGGCTTAAATTTGTATAAAAAAAATCCCAATTCATAAAGAATTGGGACGAATAATCGCGGTTCCACCCAAGTTTCCAGATAGACTCTGGACACTCAAACGACTATAAGGTAGTCAACCGAACACTTTCACCTAGGCTACTAAGTCCTGCTCAAAGGTAGTTTTCAGATAGGTCTGTCTAGTTGGACTTACAGCCGATGATCCAACCTCTCTATAGATGATTGCCACCCTACTCTTCCTTTTTCATAGCATATATCTAAGATGTATACATTCTAACACATCAATAATTAAATTGCAAGTAAAATTCAGATTTTTTATATATTCTACCTGTAAATTAATTCTTACATATCTTGAATTGTCAAGTCAAATGCAACTCTACTGAATGATAAACCTCGTATGGAGTTTTCCAATTTAAGCATTTGCGCGGTCTAAGATTTATTTCTTTCATTTTTGCTTCAACATAGCTATCTGATTGATTAATATCCACAGTTTTCGGGAAATATTCTCTCAACAATCCATTGGTGTTTTCGTTTGTTCCTCTTTGCCAAGGATGATGTGGAAATGGAAAAAAACTCTACTAAATTCAACTCCTGACTAATTTCTGCATGTTTAGAAAACTCTTTCTCTCTATCCGGAGTTATTGTTTCTAGAGGTTGATTTTCTAAAAGCTCAATCATCGCTTGTTTGACTAAAAATGAATTCTTTTTTGCAATTTTTTTACATAGTAGATACCTACTTTTTCGATCAGTTAATGTTACTAAGCAAGCCTTACCAGTCTGTCCCATAACTGTATCAGCCTCCCAATCACCTAATCGTTCTCGATTATTTGCAAGATCCGGTCTACCTGTAATTAAATTACTAATTTGAATAATTACTAATTTGAATTTTGCCACGTCTTTCTTCATAATTTTTTGTATGACGGCTTTTACCACGATGTCGTAGTTTGCGAATAACTCCTCTA
>OHAU01000321.1_pt1 | contig 69944 bp, 46 predicted proteins | sample 1577181 | NCBI WGS metagenome assembly OHAU01 (sample SAMEA3541472, study PRJEB24748) | human gut metagenome | biome: human gut; feature: human-associated habitat; material: faeces | place: China | collected 2012
ACGACCCCGAGATTACAAATCACGTGCTCTGGCCAACTGAGCTAAAGAGGCGTTTGCAGCCTACATATCTAACGACATGCCTTAAACGGCTGCAAAGTTAAGTCTATTTTTTGAAATCACAAATAAAAATCTCTTTTTTTTTAATGATCTCTTTGTTTTTCCTTATATTTGGACAATTGGCGTACCAACGCATCCAAACAAACATCTACTGCTTCTTCAAATGTGTCGCAAACTTTTTCCGCGAAAAACTCTCCTGTCAAGGCCAAAACCTTGATGGATGCCTCTTTATTCATGGAGGTTTCGGGCTTTACGACCTTTAATGACACCTCTACCTTTCTTATTTCTTCGCTAAATTTTCCGAACTTTGCTACTTTCTTCTCGATAAACTCTTGGAGTTTCTCTGTGGCATCAAAATGAATTGCCTGAATTTTTACTTCCATAGTCTTGTCTTTTTAAGCTCTTGGATGAGCCTGGTTATACATTTCTTTTAATTCCTCAAAAGTTGTGTGCGTGTAGATCTCCGTAGTAGAAATACTCTCATGCCCCAACAACTCTTTTAAAGATTCTAAATCTGCATGATGGTTCAGCATCGAGGTTGCAAAAGTATGCCGTAATACGTGAGGACTCCTTTTCTTCTGTGTAGTCACCATTCCTAAATAATGCCGCACAATATTCCGCACCTTTACATTTGTAAGCCGCTCTCCCTTTTCGTCCACGAACATCGCACCCCCATCTTCCACACCTAAAGATGATTTCTCATCCAGATATGTCCTGAGCAATGCTTCCAGTTCTCTACCGAAAGGAACAATCCTTTGCTTATTCCGTTTCCCTGTCACTTTTATCACGCCTCCCCACAAATCCACATCCTGATTATTCAGGCCTGTCAACTCAGAAAGGCGGACTCCTGTCACATAAAACGTATTCACTATCAGCTTATCTCTTTTGCCTAAGAAATCACTGCCGAAGAATTCACCGTCTAACAGGCGATCCATTTCACTTTCTTTTAGAAACACCGGCAATGGTTTCTTCTTCTTGGGTCCTTGTATATTTCTCACAGGATCTACTTTTATCCAATCCCGTTTCAATAAATACCGATAAAACGTACGCAAGGCACTTAATCTACGGTTAACCGTAGTAGCCGTACGACCTGCCTCCATCATCGAGACCATCCAGTCTCTCACGACATCTCCGTCTATCGTTTCCCAAGACAATGTGGAATCCACCTTTTTATAATACGATTCAAACGCATTCAAATCGTCGCGGTATTCTTCGACCGTCCTCAACGAATAATTCCGTTCAAGCGTCAAATATTCCAAAAAAGCTTCTGTCCACATACCTCGTTGCTTTTACGACAACGAATATAGGAAATAAAAATGAAAGTTCAAAGAAAAACAGCTAAATTATTCTTCTACACGTTGCATTTTCTGAACGTAAATCGCACGTTCTTTAGCGAGTCTGTTGACCACTGAAGGTTTGTCAAACTGTTGTCTGCGTCTCAATTCCTTTACGACACCAGTCTTTTCAAATTTTCTTTTGAATTTCTTCAGCGCTCTCTCGATGTTCTCGCCTTCTTTTACAGGTACTACAATCATGTTTTTTTTGTTTTTAATAATAATGTATGAATACTATTTTTGCAAAATGCGGTGCAAAATTAAACAATGTTTTTTGAATCGACAAAGAAAACACGTTTTTTCTATGACACAAACCTTAAAAAAGGTGCATATCCCATCGAGATATGCACCTTCTAAACCTTATTGACATCAACCGATTACAGATTCGGGTTGATTTTGTTCCATTCTGAAATAGCAGGAACAATATTCAATGTCACGAGTTCGTCGCGCATCTTGCAAAGGTGTGCGTAGCTGGCATCCAATTTAGCAATTTCTTCGGCCGTTCCTTCGGGCATCGTATAATGACAGCCGTTTGCGTCCAAGGTCGTATTCATAGCCATCATGATATGATCGTACTTGTCGGTCTTTACGTATGTACCGGCCGGCCAACGGAACTTCTCACCACCCATAGCCGCACGAATCATTTCTACTGAAAGATAAGAAGGGCTCTGGAAAGAAGAACGTCCGCGGAGTTCGATTATCTTAGCGCCTCCCTTGGTCACGTCCACTTTCATGGTTTCCCATTCTTCTGCCGTAAACGCATCTGTTCCGATCAAGTCGTTCAAAGGCTTGCCGTCAACCTTCACGGCCGAACCGAACACAGCCATCTGCTCGCCGTGACCGCCGTATGTAGCACAACCTGTCACCTTGCTTTGCAACACGCCGAACTTCTTGGCCAACGCGCTCTGCAAACGAGTAGAATCCAAACCGGCCAAAGTCGTCACCTGAGAAGGCTTCAAACCGGAATAAAGCAATGTCACCAAACCGGTCAAGTCTGCCGGGTTGAAGATGATGACTACATGCTTCACATCGGGGCAATAGGCTTTGATATCCTTACCGAGCTGTTCTGCGATTTCGCAGTTGCCCTTGAGCAAATCTTCACGGGTCATACCCTGCTTACGAGGAGCACCACCTGAAGAAATGATATACTTGGCATCTTTGAAAGCCTCAGCCACATTGGTCGTAGCCGTGATGTTCACATTGTCGAAACCGCTCTGGCGCATTTCTTCTGCCACGCCTTCGGGAGAGAACACGTCATACAAGCACAAGTTTGAAGTCAACCCCATCATCAGGGCAGTCTGTGCCATGTTCGAACCGATCATACCGGCTGCACCGACAATCACCAATTTGTCATTCGTCAAAAATTCCATACTTTGTTTTTTATATATGATACAATTAGAAGTTCTTTATTACGCACACAAAATTAAAGAAAAAGGTTCAGACTTACTAATTAAAAAGCGGAATATTTTTTTTCTTAAACAAGAATAATATATTTTTGTAATGCACAAATGGCAAAACAGTATCATGAATAAAAACATCAATAAAAGAGTAGCCGAATTAAGGCTCCATTTACGGAAAAACGGATTGGCCGCCTATATTTTCCCCAGCACAGACCCGCACCATAGCGAATACCCTCCCGAGTATTGGAAAACACGGGAATGGATTTCTGGCTTCAACGGTTCTGCCGGAACGGCTGTCGTCACATCGGACGATGCCGCACTGTGGACCGACTCCCGCTACTTTATCGCAGCGGAAGAACAACTGAAGGACACTCCGTTCCGCTTGATGAAAGAACGTTTGGAGGGCACGCCGTCCGTCACGCAATGGCTGGCGGAGGTTCTTCCGCCGGGAAGCGCCGTGGGCATGGACGCATGGACCAACTCCGCAGACGAAATCCGCACCATCAGGGAAGAGCTTACGCATTGCGGACTGCACCTTGAAATAGCAGACCAACCGGCTGACACGCTGTGGAAGAACCGTCCGGCCCTGCCCGATTCACCGGTCAGAATACAACCACCCGCCTTCGCAGGCCGTAGCATAACCGAAAAACTCGCACTCATCCGCGAGGCCATGGCCGGACGGCAAGCCGACGGGCTGATTCTGCCCGCCCTCGACGAAATAGCCTGGACGTTGAACCTGCGCGGCACGGACGTACATTGTACGCCCGTATTCGTAGCTTACACATGGATTACCCCCTCCCGCTGTACCTTATATATAAATAAGGTGAAACTCACGGAAGAGGTTTCTGCCCATCTGAAGGAATGCGGCGTGGAAACACGGAACTATACCGACATCCTGCCCGATTTGTCACGTTTTGACGGCAAGCGGATATGGACAGACTGCCAAACCACAAACTACGCCCTCTGCCGCAGCCTGCCCGAAACATGCTCCGTAGTAGACGCTGCATCCCCCGTGGGCTTGCTCAAAGCCGTAAAACATCCGGCAGAGGTGGAAGGCTACCGCCGCGCCATGCTGCGCGACGGTGTGGCCATGGTGAAATTCCTGAAATGGCTCACAGCGGTACAGGCCGGAGGACAGACAGAGCTTAGCATCAGCCGTAAACTGGAGGAACTGCGCAGCGAACAGGATTTGTTCTGCGGCAACAGTTTCGACACCATTGCCGGATATGCCCACCATGGTGCCGTGGTCCATTACGAACCTACTCCGGAAACCGATTTGGAACTCCTACCGAAGGGATTATTGCTGCTCGACTCGGGCGCACAATATGAAGACGGCACGACGGATATTACCCGTACCATCGCCCTCGGACCGGTGAACGAGGAGGAACGCCACGACTATACCTTAGTCTTGAAAGGACACATCCGGCTGGCCCGTGCCAAGTTCCCAAAAGGTTGCAGCGGCACGCAACTCGACGCTTGCGCCCGCTATGCCATGTGGCAGGAAGGCATCAATTATCTTCACGGCACAGGACATGGTGTGGGTTCCTGCCTGTGCGTGCACGAAGGTCCTCATCAAATCCGCATGAACTATATGCCGTCCCCGCTCCTCCCCTACATGACCGTGACCAACGAACCGGGCATCTACAAAGAAGGGCGGCATGGCATACGCATCGAAAACACGCAGATCATCTTGCCCTATCGGGAAACCGAGTTCGGCACATTCCTCCAGTTCGACCCGCTCACCCTCTGTCCCATCGACATGAAACCGATAGACTGGTCCTTGCTCGACACGGAGGAAATCGAATGGCTCAACCGTTACCACAGCCGGGTGTACGACCAATTGGCTCCGTTGCTCGACCACGAACACCGCACATGGCTCCGCGAAGCGACCCGGCCATACGAATACACAAAACCATCTCAAAAATCATAAAATATGGCATTGATTAAGAAACTCAACAACTTGACTCCCAAGTTCGGCAAACACTGCTACTTCTCCGAAGGGGCAGCCATCATCGGCGACGTAACCATGGGCGACGACTGTACCGTATGGTTTAACGCCGTCCTGCGCGGCGACGTACATTTCATCAAAATCGGCAACCGCGTGAACATCCAAGACGGCTCTTGCCTGCATACGCTTTACGGCAAAGCCCCCATCATCATCGGCGACGACGTGACCGTAGGACATAATGTCACGCTGCACGGTTGCGAAGTGAAAAGCGGTGCTCTCATCGGTATGGGGGCCACCATTCTGGACCACGCTGTCGTCGGTCATGGCGCCATCGTAGCCGCCGGCGCCTTGGTTCTGAAGAATACGGTCATCGGCGACGGCGAGTTATGGGGAGGCGTACCGGCCAGATTCATCAAGAAGGTAGACCCCGAACAGGCCAAGGAACTCAACGTAGGCTATGCCCAACACTACGTCATGTACTCCGACTGGTACCGCCGTTCGGATGCCCGTCCCGAACACACGCATTACTGCACCACATCGGAGGAGTATGACGAAGCTACGCGGCGGTAATACGTCAACACGTGAAATTATGAGAAAATTCCAATCCTCTTATTCTATCGGACTGCTATGCACCACCTGGTTCATGTCTTTCATCTTGCTGGCAGCCGCCGCTACGGCCATCTGCCGGCTGATGAAAGGACAAACCGGCATAGGACTTGCAGTAGCTCTGTATGCCTGTGTCTGTCTTGTCATCGTAGCATTCATATATTCCTATTTTAACCAAATCAAACAGGTAGAAGTGACAGCAGACAAGGTTGTCATCAGGAAGGTATACGGTGCCATCGCCATCCCCCGAAAAGAAATCCTATATGCCCGCCACAGAAAAACGCTCACCCGTGCCATCAAAAGTTGGGGTGTCTATGGGCTTTTCGGACTCACCGGAGAGTTTTGGGAGGACAAGACAGGACAGTTCACTGTAGCAGTCAAAGACACCCAATCACTGATTGAAATTAAAACATCAAACAAATGTTACGTCGTCAGTTGCGACCGCTATGAAGAGGTGTTGAAACTGCTGGAACAAACCGAATACCCACTTTAGACTGAAACATAAGGTTATGTCCCAACACGGAACTGTACCCCAAAAGTTAGACAAAAAACTTTTGGGGTACAGTTCCGTGTTGGGACCCACTTTTTTGTTTACCCTTAGCTCTACGTTCCTTACATCCTATTTTTGCATTTTCGGCACTCCCCAATCACATTTTCCCCGGTTTTCATTTGAAAATGAAACCATTGTTACATTCCGTGCAACCAAAATCGCATTCAATATCCGGCAAGCAGAATAATTTTGCCATCGGTTAATCACACATCATAACCTTATGTATAAACAAAAATTTTTAGGCATGAAAAAACAAGTACTTTTTGCAATGCTTCTCATGGCGGCATGCTGCGAAAAAGCAAGTCCGAGAAACGTCACCGTAGACTTTCCTGTCTCTCTAAACGAAAACGGGGAACTTTCCGAAGGGACAATTTCAGAAGACAGGTTCGACAACGGCAACATTGAAGGATGGGACATTGAAGGAAAATGTAAAACATCCAACGGGGTTGTGGAATTCTATGAGAACGCATTCGATTTCCATCAGACACGGACTGGGCTATCGAACGGATGGTATCAAATCACAGTCAATGCTTTCGGGCGAGACAGAAATTCGGATGGCGGAACGGCCCACCGAGACCGGAACGAAAGCCTGTTATGGGAAATCTATGGAAACGATTACGCACTTCCGGTCAAAAGCCTATATGAAGAAACAGGAAGCACCGGAAGCGACAACGGGCAATATCCATTCACCACAGCGGAAGCCAACCAAAACTTCGAGAATGGCCGATATGGCAACACGGTCAACGTATTGGTGACTGACGGAACGTTGGATTTCGGAATAAGAGGGAGAGAAGGCGGCCAAGGCAGATGGTGCTGTTTCGACAATTTCAAACTGACATATATAGGTAATGACTTGTCAGCTCTCTATCAGGCTATGGCAGAAGAAGCTTTAAAAAATGCTGGAAAAATAAGCCAACCCTACAAAGACAAAGTGAAAAAAACAATGGACGAGACAAGCCCTTCCGACGAAATGGAAGTCCCAAAGGCCATAAGCACGCTCAACCAAACTATGCTCGAATACATTGACATGCACAACGCGTTGGCAGAAGCCCATTCCAAAGAAACCTTTGAAAAGGGTAAACTGCTTTTGTCCATTTCCAAGTCTACCGACGAAGCCCGTACGGATTTGGAATCATCTTTGTCCACCGGCCAGGAAAACCTTGAGCAAGCAATAAGCCCGGACGAGGCACGCATGGCACAGCTGCAAATGGAAAAAAGCATACAAGGATTCCTTCACGCTTCGCTCCCACGGAATGTGAAAACAGACGTGACAGCCATACTGAAAGACGCCGAATGCCAAAACGATGCAACCCGATATTGGAACCGGAGCGGAAAGGCTGGCGGATACGTAGAAGACATCCCGCCCTTCAAAAATGACCTTTACGACGGGAAAGGTATCTCATACTGGAACTCCGAACCCGAGAACAACCGCATGCTCGTCTGGCAAGAAACGCAACCCATCCGCCCGGGAAAATACCGTTTCACGGCTTATGCAGCCGGAGGCACATGGAGCAACGGGAACGTCAATTCAGGCAACAACGGGGGCCTATACCTCTTCATCAACGACCAAAGCGTGGAAATTACCACGGAGACCTTCGGAGTTTACTCTGTGGAAGCAGAAATTCCATCGAATGAAACGAATATAACAGTCGGGCTCAAGGCAGGCGACAACAACACCGTGACATGGGCTATCTTGGCCCAAACCCATTTGGAGTATTTAGGGACATCGGACATCACGTCTACTTTCCTCAAAGACGCAGCCTGCCAAGACGGTACGAACCGATATTGGGAACGCAGCGGCAGTGCTTCCGGATACATCGAAAATATCCCTGCCTTCCACAGCGCAGCATACAACGGAGCCGGTGTCTCCTACTGGACTGGAGCCCCGGAAACCGGTAAAAACTTGGTTTGGCAGAAAACACAAGCCATCCTTCCCGGAAAATACAGGTTCTCTGCTTTCGCAGCAGGATGCGTGTGGGGGAACAAAAACCAGAATTTGGGATACGACGGAGAGCTTTACTTGTTCATCAACGGCCAAAAAACGGCACTCAAATCAAGTACTCTCAACCGTTATACCGTGGAAATCGAAATATCCTCAGAAGGAACAGAATTGACCGTCGGCCTCCAAGCCGGAGAGAAGAATACCGCCACTTGGGCAATTATTGCCCAGACCCGACTGGAATACTTAGGCAATGAAGCCATCCTGAAAGAGACCGACACGCAATACGGCATAGCAAAAGACACTTATGCCAACGTCGTGTTAGAACGTTCCTTCGTTCCCGGAAAATGGAACACGTTCTGCATACCTTTCGACATGACAGCCGGGCAAGTCGCTAAAAACGGACTGGGCGAATTGAGACGACTGGTTGAAGCCACACAACAAGACGGCAACGTCGTGCTCCGGTTTGACAAGGCAGAAACGGTAGAGGCAGGCCAACCTTACCTCGTACGCCCCACCGGAAACGTGACCGAAATCAAAGCCGACGAAGTGTACCTCCACGCCGGACAACCAAACAGCTCTACAGTGGATGGCATCTCGATGACCGGAAACTATGCGGCCACCACGGTTCCACAGGGGGCTTACTTCATCAACGACGACAAGTTCTATCTGGCCGACACGGATAAGGTGAAGCTGAAAGGCTTCCGCGCATATATCAATGCGGACCAGACTGCGGCCATGGCAGGCGTCAACCGCCTGCTCATCGACATCGACGGCAAGGTGACCGGCATAGAAGAAATAATGTCCGACGGGACAAAAGACAGTAAAGAACTTGTAGACGTGTATACCATAAACGGAATCAAAATAAAAAACGACGTGAAAAGAGCCGATGCCCTCGAAGGGTTGGAACACGGTATCTACATCATAGACGGAGAAAAAATAATCAAATAAAAAAACGTATAATAAACAAACAAAACAATGGAAAAGAAAATATATGAAATGCCCCACGTGAAAGTTGTGAAAATGGAAGCAAACGGTATGATGGCTTGTAGCGGAATAAATGGTACCGGTGACGGTGTAGACCTCGATTTCGGAGGCAATGCGTCCGATAGCGGTATCAGCAATGCTTATTCCAACCGAAACAACGGTTGGGAACTCTGGTAATCTGTTTCTTTAAGCACAATCACTCTAAAAGGCTGCCCTACGCACTCATGTAGCGGTGGCCTTCTCTTTTTCTTATTTTTTACAGTACAATCTTTAAAACGGCTCCAGAATCGAATATTTTCCCCCTCTGGGAAAGCCAAAGGAAAATACGCCAGCCACGCACGGTTGCCCCTCGTACAAAAAGAAAGCCTGCACCGTCTTCCGGTAACATCCGTACCCGTAGGCTCCGCAGAACCGAGCGACAGCACTTCCGCCGTGACACAAGAAACAAGGAAAGGAGGAGCATCATGCTCTTATATTTTGGGCTGTGAAGTTCATGCAAATAGCGAAAAAAGGAGGTAAAAATCCGATTGTAAGCCCCTAAAAATACCGTTTGGAACACTTTGATTTTTCAATCTCATGAGAATGATTTTTCGTTTGAAGCAGAACGATTTTCCAATTTGCTTCAAACGAAAGACAAAAATCCTCGAAAAAACGGAGAAAACTCCCCTAAAACGCCCCCAAAATACCGTATTTTTCTCTCTTTTTCCCGGAATCGGACATACAGACGGGAGCTGTTTTTGCCGATTTTCAGCCTATCGAAACACAAAAAAAGCGGACAAACGCCCGCTTTTTCCAACTTGTATCCTATCTGATTCATCCTTCAGAATTTCACACTATCGAAAATCAAATCCGACGCTCCGGCGTTCCGCTCGATATACTGTCCGGCAATCCGTCCCCGCTCCGCCAAGAACTTCCCGTCGGAAAGCAGACGGTCTATCGTCCGACCGAAGGTGTCTGCATCCGTCACTTCCATACAACCGCCCTCGCGCAACAAATCCTGCGCCTCACGGAACTTACGGTTGTTCGGACCTATAAGCACGGGTACACCATATACCGCCGCCTCGGGCACGTTATGGATGCCTACACCGAAACCGCCGCCCACGTAGGCCATCTCGCCGTAACGATAAATGGACGAAAGCAAACCGTAACCGTCTATAATCAAGCAATCGGCACGGGCGGCACTTTCTTCCGTGACACGGGAATAACGCACAAACGGACGGCGCAACTTTCCCTCTATCTCCTTCAAATGGTCTTCACTGACCACATGGGGCGCCAACACCAGCTTCATTTCCGGATGAGCGTTGAAGTAAGGAATAATCAAATCCTCATCCGATGCCCATGAGCTTCCGGCCACCAACACCTTGGCATCTTGCTTGAAAGCTTTCACCAACGGCAAATCCTTGGCCTGCCGGCAAATGTCCAGCACACGGTCGAAACGCGTGTCTCCGGCCACGGTGACGTTCGTGATGCCTTTGCGTGCCAACAATTCGCGCGAAACTTCGTTTTGCACGAAGAAATGGGTCACACAACGCAGCACATCGCTGTAACTGCGCCCATACCAACGGAAAAACACTTGGTTCTCACGGAAAATACTGCTCACGCTGTACACCGGAATCTGACGACGGCGGCAAGCATGCAGGTAATTGTTCCAAAACTCATATTTGATGAAGAACGCCATACGCGGACGAGCCAACCGCAAAAAGCTGCGCACATTGCCCGGTGTGTCGAACGGGAGATAGCACACCACGTCCGCCCCCTCGTAGTCCTTGCGCACTTCATAACCCGAAGGAGAGAAAAAGGTCAGCAATATCTTGTACTCCGGATGCTCCCGCCGCAACCGCTCCATCAGCGGACGCCCCTGTTCGAACTCGCCCAGGGAAGCGGCATGAAACCAAACATACATTTCCTCCCGGCGGATGCTTTTCCGCAAGATACGGAAAGTATTCCATTGCCCTTTCACCATCAGCCACGCTTTCTTGCGGAAAGGCGAAACCAATACGACTGCCAGGGCATACAGATAAAGCGCGATCGAATATATCATTTCAGGATCTCTACGGCTTTACGCATTCTACGTAATGTTTCCTCCTTCCCAAGGAAAGCTGAAAGCTCATACATGTCGGGGCCCTTTCCTGTGCCCACCAAAGCCACACGCCAAGGATTCCAAGGTTTCTTGCCTGTCTCTTCCGCCCAACGGTCTACGGCCGCTTTCTGTCCCTCTACCGAGAAATCATCCAGGCCTTCCAGCAATGCGGCCAGTTCGGCCATGTCGGCCGCCGCCGTTTCCGTCCAGTTCTTCCGCACGAACTTGTCCTCGCGGTCGTACGCTTCCGGGGCAATGAAGAAGAAGTCGCAAAGGGGCCACAGTTCTTTGATGAAATTGATTTTCTTCATCTTCATCATGCCCACCACGGCTTCTACGCGTTCCATCGGTGCTTCTATCCCATTCTCGCGCAGTATCTTGTCGAAAGCGGGAGCCAATTCCTTGTTGTCCTTCATCAGGATATATTCACGGTTGAACCACAGGCCCTTCACATAATCGAACTTGGCACCGGCCTTGCTGCATTTGGTGATGTCGAAAAGCTCCACCAGTTCGTCCAACGACATGATCTCTTGGTCTGTTCCCGGATTCCAACCCAACAAGGCCAGGAAATTGATGACAGCCTCCGGCAGATAGCCGCTCTCACGATAACCGGAGGACACTTCGCCCGTCTTGGGGTCGTGCCATTCGAGAGGGAAAACCGGAAAGCCGAGACGGTCGCCGTCGCGTTTGCTCAATTTTCCCTTCCCGTCGGGCTTGAGCAACAAAGGCAAATGGGCGAACTTCGGCATCGTGTCAGCCCATCCGAACGCACGGTAAAGCAGGACATGCAACGGAGCCGAGGGCAACCATTCTTCACCGCGAATCACGTGGGTCACCTCCATCAGATGGTCGTCTACGATGTTGGCCAGATGGTAGGTCGGCAATTCGTCGGCACTCTTGTAAAGCACCTTATCGTCGAGAATGGAAGAGTTGATGACCACATCGCCGCGAATCATGTCGTCCACATGTACGTCCTCGCCTGGCTCTATCTTGAAGCGGACAACGTACTGCCGGCCTTCGGCCAACAGCCGCTCCACCTCGTCAGCCGGCAACGACAACGAATTGCGCATCATGCCGCGCGTAGAGGCATCATACTGGAAATTCTGGATTTCCTGCCGCTTGGCCTCCAGTTCTTCCGGCGTGTCGAAGGCGATATAAGCCTTACCGGCATCCAGCAACTCCTGCACGTATTTCTTGTAAATGTCCCGGCGTTCCGACTGACGGTAAGGACCATGCTCCCCACCGAAACTTACTCCTTCGTCGAAAGGAATGCCGAGCCAACGGAAAGATTCCAAAATGTATTCCTCCGCTCCCGGGACAAACCGGTTGGAGTCTGTGTCCTCGATACGGAAAATGAACTCGCCGCCATGCTGGCGCGCAAAAAGATAATTGTATAAAGCCGTACGTACACCGCCTATATGCAAGGCTCCCGTGGGACTGGGAGCGAAACGAACCCTTACTTTTCTCTGTGTCATAACAACATTTGTGAATATTGTGCAAAAATACTACTTTTTATTTAAACGCCCCGTATTTTTTTCGTATTTTCGCCCTATATAAAATACGGAAAAAGAGATGAACAGACATAACCAACAAAACAGCCTTACCCCGAAGGCTTTGATTTATAGAATCGTCATCACGGTCACGGCCTTGTTTATCGTGTGCCTGTACATGCCGCGTGACGAACGTTCGACCTACCAGTTCGACGTGGGCAAACCTTGGCGTTACAGCCAGCTCATCGCGACCTACGACTTTCCGATATACAAAAGCGCGGAAACCATACAGACGGAACAGGACAGTATCTTACAGCATTACGAACCTTATTTCGCCATCGACGAGACCGTGGGGAAAGAACAGATAGAAAAGTTCAAGGCCACCATAAACGGACAGAAACCGGCCACCATACCGGCCAATTATCTGGCATACGTGGAAAACAAACTGGAACATATTTACGCGCAGGGCGTCATGGATACGGAGGATTTCGACCAAATGCACAGCGATGAAGTGGCGTCTATCCGCATATTCGCGCAGAACGTGGCCAAGGAACAACCGATGACTCAGGTCTTCTCGCACAAAACCGCATACGAATACCTTATCGACTTGGGAGAAGACAGCTTGCATTATGACCGCAGAGTATTGCGGAAATGCAACCTGAGCGACTATATCGTACCCAATCTGACCTACGACAAGACAAAATCCGAAGAATCCCGGAAAGACTTGCTGTCTTCTCTTTCCTATTCGTCCGGTATGGTCATGAGCGGGCAGAAAATTATAGACCGAGGGGATATCGTGGACAAGGAAACATACGACATCCTCACTTCTCTGGAAAAAGAATATACCCGCCGAAACACGTCCAAAATGCAGACGCATACGGTATTGCTCGGCCAAATGCTTTACGTGGCTCTCATCATTGCCTGCCTGACGTTGTACTTCAACCTGTTCCGCCGTGACTATCTGGCCAACACGCGCCACATCCTGTTCATCGCCTCCATGCCGGTCATCTACCCGTTGATAACTTCATTCCTCATCAAGCATAACCTGTTCAATGTCTACATCATCCCGTTCGCCATGGCTCCTATTTTCATCCGGGTGTTCATGGATTCCCGGACGGCTTTTGTGACTCACGTGGCTACGGTGCTCATCAGTGCCATATCCCTGAAATACCCCTACGAGTTCATCGCCACACAGCTTGTGGCGGGCATGGTGGCCATCTACAGCCTGAGGGAGCTTTCCCAACGTTCGCAGCTTATCCGTTCGGCGTTTTATGTCACATTGGCGTCTATAGCTTTTTACATGAGTATGGAACTTATTCACGAAAAAGACTTCGCACGCCTGGAGTATGGCATGTATATCTATATTATCATCAACGGCATCCTCTTGTTATTTGCCTACCCGTTGCTGTTCTTGTTCGAAAAGGTTTTCGGCTTCACCTCCAACGTGACTCTTGTCGAATTGTCCAACACCAACAACGAACTGCTGAAACGGCTCTCGGAAGTGGCTCCGGGCACATTCCAACACTCCATGCAGGTGGCGAACCTGGCTACGGAAGTGGCGAATAAAATCGGTGCCAAGGCACTGCTCGTCCGAACCGGAGCCTTATACCACGACATCGGAAAAATGAACAGTCCGGCCTACTTTACGGAAAACCAGAATAACTTCAATCCTCACGATCGTATCAGTTACGAACAAAGTGCGGCGATTGTCATCAGTCATGTCAAGGACGGACTCAAACTGGCCGACAAATATAACCTGCCGCAAGTCATAAAGGATTTCATCTCGACGCACCACGGCAAAGGCAAGACCAAATACTTCCTGATTTCATACAAGAACCAGAATCCGGACCAACCGGTAGACGAATCCCTTTTCACTTACCCCGGTCCGAACCCGTTCACGCTGGAACAGGCCATCTTGATGATGGCGGACTCTGTGGAAGCCGCTTCCAGAAGCCTGAACGAATACACGGAAGAGAGTATCAGCGGACTGGTGGATAAGATCGTGGACAGCCAAGTGCAGGAAGGATTCTTCAAAGACTGCCCCATCACGTTCCACGACATCACCGTGGCTAAAGACGTGTTCAAAGAAAAGCTGAAGACGATTTACCACACGCGTATCAGCTATCCGGAACTGAAAAAGAAATAAGCGTCCTGCCTTACATGGGGTCTACGTCATAATAGATTTGGGCACTGCGGTAATCGGGATGTGCCATCAGGCTTTGGCGGAGATAAAGCAACTGTTCCCGTACCTTGGACAGAGAAGCTCCGGGTTCTACTTTCACTACGATTTTACGGATGTAGAGCAATTGGATTCGTGCCACGGGCGGCGCGTCAGGCCCTAAAATACGGGAACCGAACACCTGGCGCAGACGGCTCCCCATTTCAGCAGCCAGATGGTCGAGCACATCTGCCCGCTTATGTTTCATATAGACATAAATCAAACGGCAAAAAGGAGGATATACAAACATCTGACGCTCTTCCATCTGCCCTACGTACAACCCGAAGTAGTCATGTTCCGTCACTTGACGGATGAGAGGCAGATCCGGACTCTTGGTCTGCAGGATGACACGTCCCTGCCTGCTGCGGCGTCCGGCGCGCCCGGCCACTTGTGCCATCAACTGGAAGGCACGCTCGAAGCTTCGGAAGTCCGGGATATTAAGCATGGCGTCGGCATTCAATATGCCGACCACGCTGACTCGTTCGAAATCCAATCCTTTGGTCACCATCTGCGTTCCGATAAGTACATCGGTCTTTCCGCTTTGGAAATCCTCCAAGATTCCTTCGTAGGCCGAACGTGTACGGGTCGTATCCAAATCCATCCGGGCCACGGCGGCCTCCGGAAAGACTTGATGTACGGCATCTTCCACCTTTTCCGTACCGAACCCTCGCTGCACCAGCTCCGTACCTTCACAGGCCGGGCAGCGAGTCGGCACGTTACACATGTAACCGCAATAATGGCAAGTCATTTGATTCAGTCCCTTATGGTACGTCAGGCTGACATCGCAGTTTTTGCACTTGGGCACCCAACCGCACGTGTGGCATTCTATCATCGGAGCGTAACCTCGCCGGTTCTGGAACAGTATGACCTGTTCCTTGTTTTCCAATGCCCGGCGCATCTCCTCCAACAAATGCGGCGAGAACGGACCGGCCATGCGCCTTTTGCGTTGCAGCTCTTTGATATCCACCACCTCGACTTCCGGTAAACGTACTTGTCCGAAACGTTCGGTCAGCTCCACCAAACCGTATTTGCCCATGCGGACGTTATAATAAGTCTCCAACGCCGGAGTAGCCGTACCGAGCAAGGTACGGGCACCGTACATCCGGGCTAACATGATCGCCGCATTCCGGGCATGGTAACGCGGCGCAGGCTCCTGCTGTTTATAAGATTGTTCATGCTCTTCGTCCACAATGACCAGCCCCAGATGCCGGAAAGGCAAGAAGACGGACGAACGAACGCCTACAATAATATCGTAAGGCTGTTCGGACAACTGCTTTTGCCAAATCTCGACACGTTCGGCATCGGGAAACTTGGAATGGTACACGCCCATGCGGTTACCGAATACGCGATATAACCTGTCCGTCAACTGGGTGGTCAGCACAATCTCCGGCACCAAGTAAAGCACCTGTTTACCTTCGGCTATCATCTGACGAATCAGATGAATGTAAACCTCGGTCTTCCCGCTCGATGTCACTCCGTGAAGCAGGCATACCGGATGACGGGCAAAAGCTTCTTCCAGCTCCCGGAACGCCTTTGTCTGTGCCTCGCTCAAAGGAGAAACACCTATCGTTTCGGTGACCTCCGTATGCGCCAAACGGCCTATCTCGTATGGATAGGCCTCCAATACGCCCTTCTCTTCCAAAGCACGGCAAATCGCCAGACTGCCACCGACAGCTTCTATCAGGGCTTTCCGCCCCACCTCCGCCAGCATCTTCGGATTACGCAACCGGAAAGCCGTTCCGGCACCTGCCAGTTCTAAATACTTTAATAAAAGGGACTGTTGTTTGGGTGCTCTTCCTAAACCGTCAAGCAATTCATGAAGTTTGTCCTCATCAAAATAGGTTTCCGATAAGCGCACATGTACTTCCGTACGTGGCTTATAGCTGCGTTTGACTTCCTCTTTCATGGCAAGGACGCCCTTGTCCATCAAAGACCTTACCACCCGCAATACCCGAAAACCCTCACATTCTTTTTGAAGTTGCGTCACGGTCGATTCGGAACGTCTCAAAACCCAAGTAACGACCCGTTGTTCCCGTTCCGACAATACGGCATTTCCCGCATATTCACTGTTTACCACCACCTTGCTCTCACTTTCCAGTTTCATACCGGACGGCAGGGCAGCCTTATACACATCCCCTACGGCACAAAGGTAATAGTCTGCCAACCATCTCCAAAAATCCAACTGCACCGGAAGTAAAACGGGAGCCGAATCAAGTATCTCCCACACGGTCTTCACGGCATAACCTTGCGGTTGCCGCCCGTGAACGTCAACAACAATGGCCGTATAAAACTTTTTGGCTCCAAACGGCACGATAACCCTACAGCCCGGCCGTACCACCTCTTGCCGCTCTTCGGGCAAAGCGTATGTATAAGCCGCCGGCAAGGGAAGAGGAAGAATGACATCTACAAACTTCATACGCACGGATTTTAATGCGTTACAAAAATACGACAAAAGAAGCTAACAGGCAAAAGGAAAGCCGTCCGCTTCATGCAGACGGCTTCCGTTTATTCCATTTTTCTATCGGACTACATTAAAACAAGTAAGCCAAACGAACTTGCCATGTGTTGTTCTTTACGTCAAATTCCTCTATGACATCGCCCACACCTTCTAATTTTCCGGTCTCGCCCATGGCGATATTGTAGGTCACACCTAACTGCAAATGGCTGAGCAATGTCACACCGGCTCCGACATTCCAACTGAACGTAGAACGTTCCAAACTACCGAAACTATTTCCCCTAATCGTCAGATTACGGCTTCCCAAGTACCAATTGTACTGCGGACCTGTGGCCAGATACACACCGACCAAGCTGCTGAAACCGAAATTGTACCTCAAATTAATAGGAATCTCCAAGTATGGCATGGACTTGTTAGGAGAACTCGCACTGACAATTTCCCCACCTTCATCAATGGAACAATCCAATTTCATATACTTTTGTGAATAGAGGAGGGAAGCATCGATACCCAAACCGATGACCGGCATGGTCATCTGCACTTTCGGTCCGACGAACCATCCCGTACGATTGGAAGCATCGAACAAGCCTCCGTCACCTTTTATACTTGCCTTACTCAAGTTCACACCGCCTTCAAGTCCCCACTTGAACTGCGCATTGGCAGGTGCCGCCCATAAAAACGCCACCATGCACATCAATACTGCACTTAATTTCTTCATAGAAGTTTGCTTTTTATTTCTTATCGAAAAACAAAGATAGCAACTGTTTGCCGTACTTTCAACTTTTTCCGAAAATATATCTCTTTTTTATTATCTACGTTGTCTGCGTACGGTCACTCTGGGCGTGGAGGCTCCTCCCCCTCCGGAACTCCCCCTACGCGTCTTGGAAACCTTAGTCTTTTCTGCCTTTGCCTTTTTCGAGTCGTCCGACGATGCCGAAGCACGACGCGAATTACGTGTAGTTCGGGAAGCTTTCTCCTTTTTCGTTTCTACAGCCTCCTTGGCTGCCGTTGAATCTACAGCCACCGAGTCGTCATGCCCCCAAACATGTTTTTCAAAGTCGGAAAGTTGTTTCTCTATCCGCTTCTGTTCGTTGGCCATGGCACTGTCCGTCTTACAATAGTTAGCCAGCACCTTCCCCTGCATATTGTTCGTCTTATAAATCTTTCCGTCATACAGATTCATGGAGAAATAATCCGCCGCTGTCATGTTCGTCACGTTGTTATAATTGCTTGCCATCATCGTGTGACGGGCCAAATACGTACTGATATCATCATATTTGAGCCAGAACAAAGGATATGGGGTAGCCTCTCCGCCAAAATCATCTCCCCGCATAAGCACTGGGCATAAGGCCGTGACTTTCGTACGGAACGTCGAGGTCCTTTGGTCGAAATAAGAGCTCTCCTTTATATAATAACGGGAAACTTCAGCCGAGGGAATATCGCTGGCATTCACACGGGGACGCCCGTTCTGCTCCTCGTAATATATATGATAACGCTCTAACAATTCTTTCACGTCCACCTTATCGCGCGAAGTAAAAGACTCGTTACCGTCCAGTTTATATTGGTATGCCGTAATCTTTCCCGTCAGCAATAAATCGAACAGATACGTAAACAGGTTTATCTGGCCTGCGGAAGGCTCCACCGGATAATACAGGGGGGCGTTCTTGTCCAGCGTCAGATCCAACTGACGATACACATCGCGACGCCACACCACGTCCTCAGGCACTTCCACCGCCACGGGGAACTGCAAACTGGCACGGTCTACGGTTTTCTCGGCCTTGTCTGCATCATTGGGTTTCACCCTGCGGCGAGCCGGCTGCGCCTCCGCCTGCACGTACAGGGCAACTCCTAACAAAACAAAAAACAGACGTTTCATCCTTATCTTATTTTTACTCATAGTCTTCATTTCCATCCATTCATTAGTTGACAATCACTTCCATAGAGCCGTCGAGCGTCCGCTCCGCCCCGTCGGGGCCTACGGCTCTTATACGGGAAATATAGAACCGTTTTCCACGTCCCAACGAACGGAACATCGAACGTTGCTGTTCAGTGAAAGACGCGCTGTTCGACACCGCCGGTACGGCGTTACCCATATTGTCGAAAAACACCGTCTCGAACCCTTGCACCCGGAACTCTATATTCAAAAGTCCGTCGTCAATAGCTGCGCCGATGCCTTTCGTTCCCATCAACACTTGTTTGGACAAACGCCCGCCACGGAAACGGTTGCTGCCGCCTTCCGCCGCATACTCTATATAAGCCGACGGGTCGGGCAACTTACGCACACGAAAGGCAAACTGTCCCATCTTCTGCATACGTCCCTCCATATTGGCATTGACCGTAATCACGGCATCTTTGCCCACTTCTGCCGGTCGGGCTATATATTTGCCCGCCCCTGTGGGCTGCAACACTCCTCCGCTCATGGAAGCCACCACCTTATTGGCCGGAACCCCGGGAATAGACACGCTCATAGGGTTCTCATATCCGGCATACAACACATTCATCAAGTCTGCCGACACCGTAGCCGAAGGAGCCACCACGGTGTAAGGCTGAGAGAAGTCCCTGCGCACCATCTGGCCACGCCCGTCCATCATCTCGATATAACCTTTCAGCGTATAATCGCCCGTACTACTGCAAACCGTCTCATACAACCCGCCCGGTGAAGTGATTTGCCGTCCGTTGACATATACCGTCGGACGTTGGGTCGTATCCACGGCAGCCATGATGATCTGGGCACTGAATTTCCCGCCTTGTACCACCGTACGTGAAGCCGGTATCACAAACGCATTCAACTCGTTCACACGCAAGTCTTTCATGTCTATATTGGCCACCAAGGCATGAAGCACCTCTCCTTCGGCATAACGCACATCACTCTGCAATTTGGAAAGCAAAGTGACGGCCGCAGCCACCGGCGTATTCTCAAACATATACTCCTGCCAATTCTTCCCTAAAGTACCGGCCTTGTTCGGAACCTCCGTACTCAGGTTGTCCGCAATGATTTTCTTCTGCGTCTCGTCTGTCAACATGCCGACGATGCTTTCACGAAAACTGTTGATGGCCGCGAACAACCTCTGTCCTTCTCCTCGGCGCGGCGCCAACATCACATGGGAAGCCGCCTCCAGATCCTCCTTGTTCTGCACGTCTTTCACGTCACCGTCTTCCCCGTCCGCCTGCTTCACGATACTGACCTTCAGGACTTCCGCATAATTATATAAGGAGTCTGAGATTTTCTTCACATACTGTGCCTTGTCGAACCATTCCTTCACTTTGGCCGGATTGGCCTCCATCTGTCCCTGCAAATCCTTATAAAGGGCTTCGTTGGACGCAGAAGCGTTCGCCGTGGTCCGCAGAAGGCTGTCTTCCACCAATGAAAAACCGTTCAACACGTCGGAAGACACGTTCAGGGCCAACATAGCCATCAACACCACATACATGAGGTTGATCATCTTCTGACGCGGAGACATTCTATTTTGCTGGGATGCCATTTCGTATTCCTTTCTGATTAATCCGTTTATTCTGTTATCGAACCGCCCGGCGTATGCTTCATGTTCACCGTCAAAGCCTGAATCATACGGTTGTAAATGCCGTTCAATTCTTCTATCTGACGCGCCATCTTGCGGGTCTGTTCATTGATTTGGTCTATCGTACCCACCTGCGTACTGATACTCTTCAACTGCATCTCGTATATCGTATTGATACCCGTCAGCGTACGGTTCAGATTATCCATCTCCTTGGCATCACGCGTCATGTGTTCAGCCTGTTCGGACACGCGAGCCAAGGTTTCGGTCAACGTCTTCAGCTCTTCCACATAATTTTCAGCCGCCTCCTTCATTTCGGGAGTGGAAGCGTTGCGGGCATCTTCAAGCACTTTCGCAAAAAGTTCTGCGTTGGAAGCATTCACCATATCGGCCAAGGCCTTTATATCCAACGCCTGCTGTCCCACGCAGCCCTGCACGCCTTGTGTTCCGCCGCCTGCCGCACCAGACACTTCCGGATTTACAGTAGCCGCCGCCCCGGAAAGAGGGATGCCTCCATTTCCTCCGACTACGACCGGCCCTCCCACGACTATGGGTTGGGATACCCCTCCACCGGACACAACCGGTTGGGCCACTCCACCTTGCACAGCCTCAGGAAGGTTACCGGCTTCCTTTTCGCCGACAGCCTCTTCGTCCCAATCCTCTTCATCCGAAGCCAGACTCATCCGGTCTTCATCGCGCTTCAGTTCTGCCGGACGGTCGAAACCGGAGATGAAAAACACCAGAACCTCCGTCCCCATACCGATGAACAACATCGCATTGGCCCCGGGAATATGAGTCAGTTTGAACAAAGCTCCAAGAATAACCACGGCCGCTCCCCAACTGTACGCATAATTCAGGAAGGTCTGTCCGGGCACCGACTCAATCCAATCCTGAATACGGATAATTATGTTTTTTCTATTCTTAGCCATATTTTTACCTCTTTAATCTTTTTATTTACGTTTATTGGTTGTCCCCGATACAGAACGTACACAACGGAAACCGATGTACGAACGCGGTTGGTTTTGATATTCGTATGAACGCCATACGGAACGTATCATGGATTCCGGGTCTTTCCACGAACCGCCCCTCACCGACTTCTTCTTCAGGCGATAAGGATCTTCTTTCGCGGCATTGTATTTCAGTTCCGGATTCATGTCGCTCATGCCGTCCACACCCGATTCGGTGTACACCGTACTCGTCCATTCCGCCACATTTCCCGCCATGTCGAACAAACCGTTGGAATTGGCCGAATAAGAACCGCATTTGGACGTTATCAAGCTCCCGTCGTCCGTATAGTCCCCACGGTCGGGTTTGAAGTTGGCATAATAACAGTCTTTCTCGCTTTTCACCCCTTTTGTCTCCCATGGGAACAAGGCTCCTTCGGGACCACGTGCGGCAAATTCCCATTCCACCTCTGTCGGCAAACGGTAAGGCTGTATCTGACTGGCTGCGGCTCCCAAGCCACGTTTCAGGAACTCCGTACGCCAATCGCAGAAAGCATTGGCCTGTTCCCAGGTCACACCGACCACCGGATAATCGTTATAAGCCGGATTGGAGAAGTATTGCAACATGTAGCGTTCGTTTTCCGCATTGGAAAAATCGTTCACCCAACACGTCGTATCCGGATAAATATTCACGATATAAGTATTCAGGAAATCATGCAGTCCCGAAAGCGGGCGGGTGATGGTTTCACGCACGATACGCCCTTCATCGTCGATGTAAGCCGTGTCCTTGGAAATCATGACCACTTCGTCCGCATCCACGGCATGGTCGGTATTCAGGTTGCGTTCATCCGGATTCAGGCGGTGCTTGCGCAAAGCGGCAGCGGTATAATCGAACACCTCATAACGGTAATTCATCTGGCGCGCATCCAACATCCGCTCCCCCGTAGCCGGATTCGTCACGTACACGCTTTCTATCGCCCTCAACTCGTCTTCGTTCGGGCGTTTCCAGGGTATCGGCTTTTTCCAGTTCAGATAAGGAGTCACAGGATTCCCGAACTTGTCCTCCTCTATCTTGTAGGTCTCGTCGCCTGCGTATGCCGGATCGGCCAGGCGTTCGCGGATAATAGAGTCGCGCACCCAAAAGACAAACTGGCGATATTTGGCATTCGACACTTCGTTAGCGTCCATCCAGAAGCCGTCGACCGAAATTTCCCGGGTAGGAATGGTCATTCCCCACAACGAATCGGTTTCTTCCGTACCGATTTTCAATGAACCTTTCTTCACGAAAACCATCCCGTAAGGAGTCGGTTCACTGTAGGCCGTTCCCCCGACACCGGTCACTTCTCCACCCGTGGCGGTGGATGCCGAACGGGGACCCAGACAAGCACTGAACGCCAGACCTGCCATTATGCCCCATATCAACCCACAACACTTCATATTCATTATTATAATATTCTTACGCTTTTATGTTTATTCTTTCCTTTCTTGAACAGATTCAACTCCGTCTTATAGCCGATGATGATCTCATGACTGCCGTTCAATGCCCCGATGCCGGCCGTATACATTTCGTACGCATAACCGAGATTGATGCCATGAAAGTCTCCGCCGAAGAGGAAACTGACCGAATTCATCGGACTGTACGACACTCCGCCGTACAACTCATGCTTGCTGCCATGATAAGCGATGCGTCCCGTCATATCCGCCCGGAAACCCACGGCATCGGAACGCAGCATGGCGGTCGTATGTATGGTATATAACGGACTTTTAAGCCGTATATTGTACCCGCCCGTCAAATAATAAGAAGGAGAGACCTTAAATTCGTTCACTTTTTCCTCTCCCAACGTGACGGTCGGCGAGGTACAGTGCATCATGGCAAAACCGGCGTACCACGACTTACGGGCATACTGGATGCCGAAATTCATATCGAAACCGGCACCGTTGGCCTCAGCCGTAGGAAACGCAGGGTCGCCGGACTCTCCCAAATCCAACTCTCCCCCGTCGAACGTCTCACTGAGCATGGACAAATGGATACCTCCGCTCAGTTTGCCTCCCCACAAAGGCTGATGATAAGCATATTGCAGAAAAAACTTCTGGTGCTTGAACAGACCGATCTGGTCGTTGGTGAACCCCACTCCGGCACCGTGCCTCGCGCTGATGAAAAACAACGGCAGATCCACGTAAGCAAACATTACGGCGGGGGCGTTTTCAAAACCGGTCATCTGCATGCTGTAAGCTCCTTGAAAGTTCAGCATGGGAGACTGTCCCGTCGCTGCGGGGTTATAAAAGGGCGTCATGGCCCAATAATTGACAAAAGACGGGTCGTACTGAGCCTTGACCCACCGGGGCAACAAGCTCAATATCAAGATAAACCCTATCAGTTTTCCCTTTGTCTTCACTGTCTCTACAACCGTTGTACTTTAAGAAAACAGAATCTTTTTCTTTTTATTGTCCGGCATCGCACGAAAATCGCGGTTTCAGGTAAAACAATGGAGCGGATGCACACTTACACCCGCTCCAGTAATCATTTCAGGTTTTCCGTATTTCCAAGTCCGACGCACATCAATACTCATCCTCGTTGAAAAGAAAATCCTCCTTCGTCGGATAGTCCGGCCAAACATCTTCTATCGTCTCATATATTTCGCCTTCATCCTCTATTTCTTGCAGATTCTCGATCACTTCCAAGGGAGCGCCAGAACGCATCGCATAATCAATCAGTTCATCCTTGGTGGCAGGCCATGGCGCATCTTCTAACTTTGAAGCCAATTCCAGTGTCCAATACATAGTCCTTAATATTTATAACAACTTCGTTTTTCTATTTTGTGCGCAAAAATAATAATATTTTCGATACCATCAACGTTTCTTCCACACAATTTCATCTTTCCCCTCAATAAATAGCATTTTACGGGACAACACAAACAGATAATCGGACAAGCGGTTGACATACGCACAAACCTCTGGCATCACCGGCGCACTTCCGGACAGTTCCAGAATACGCCGCTCCGCCCTGCGGCACACGGTGCGGCAGACATGGCACACGGCCGCCCCCCGGGAGCCGCCGGGAAGCACGAATCCCCGCCATCCGGGAAGCCCGTCTTCCGCCTCATCTATGGCTTGTTCCAAACGCGTTACGTCTTCTTCCGTCACCACCTCCCGGCCAAGCTTTTCCGCACGTGAGGGCTCCGTAGCCAGATAGGCTCCTATCGTGAACAAGTCACATTGGATACCTGTCAGGAACTTGCGGTCTTCTTCATGCTCCAAATAAGTAATCAATTCGCCGATGTGGGCATTCAACTCATCCACCGTCCCATACGCTTCCACGCGGACATCCGTCTTGGACACCCGCACGCCCCCGCTCAGGCTGGTCATTCCACCGTCACCCGTACGGGTATATACTTTACTTTTCTTCATTTTTTCCGTATATTTAAAAATTCACAATATAATCTTGCCGTTGCTTGGAACGGTCATAAAACACAAGACCGTAGTCGTAGAGATCGAAAGTCACCACGGCTTCCGGCAAGCGTTTCACGTCGTTCCACGCCCGCAAAGCCGCTTTTGAAGCCCGTATGCCGAAAAGAAGGCACACCGAACACCTTGTCGACGGACGCGAAACCACAGCCGTCCAATGCCGGGGCGCAATCCCCCTCCCCACGACCATCAGTTCCTTCTGCCGCACGAAACCTCCGTTCTCCCGCACCCTCACCTTCCAAAACAAATCCTGGCATACCGCGGCCGAACGGCATCCCGCTGCCAAGTAAGCCGTTTCCGCCTCGCTCACGTGCCCATATATCCGGATCAGCGAGGGATGCACGTAATTGGACAGACGAAAAAGAAACTTGCGGCATTTCAACCGATGCAAGCCCCCACACAGGCAAACCACGGGATAACGTTTCTTCAGCTCCCGATAGGCGTAATATTCCCCACGCTCATACACCACATACGTCAGGAAGTCGAACGCAAAGGGAGAATGCACACCGTATCCGCGACGATGCCTGAACCTTTTCAACCAAATCCATTGTCTACAGAGCATTCTTGTATCATATATTTGTTCTTGTCCAACAAAGTTAGCACAAAAAAGCACTCCGTATTGATATAAATCAAGAAAAAGCCGTTTTTTCGATATTAAAAGCCGGATATTTTGCCGGAAAGCCGAAACTCCCTACCTTTGTATCGTGTTTTTCATAGTATTAGATTTAAGGTTAACAAAGGTTGGGTCAGAGCGCTGACCCTTTTTTTATGCCCTACGGTGAAGCCTAAAAAAAACAGGACATTACAGTCTCGCGTCTCCGCTCTCTCCGCACTTCACGTAACCACCTCACCCACAATAAAATACAAACCTACAGAGAACGGCAAAAAAAATCTCCTGCAAACGATTTTCCAATCTCCTGCGAACGATTTTTCGTTTGGCGCAGAACAAAAAATCATTTGCCGCAAGGTAAATCCGACCACTCCTCGAGACATGATTTCATTTGACAAAGCCCTGCTTCCAAAGTCCGGCACGCCCACCCACGGTATGCACTTCGCAGCCCTCCCCGTCCGGAGTATCTTGCAAAAAAAATAAGGCAAACCTCACTGACTTTCAAAAAAAAAACGTTTCTTTATACCTCCAAACAGGAACTTGAACAAACCAGCATAGAAAAAGACATGGAACTACAGACGCATACCGACACAGCATACCGGCAACTGCTTCCCACCGAAATCCGACAACTGGAACAGCAAGGCTGCACGGCCGAAAACTGGCAACTGATTGAAGTCCATCCGGATATCGACCTTCGCCATCTGGCGTACGTGCATTTTTCCGGCTCCAACCGTATCGGGAATTTCCAAAAGACCGTCACGCTGCCGGGCGGAATCACGTTCCATACGGGTATCCGCCATGCCACGCTGCACTGTACCACCGTGGGCGACGACTGTCTGATAGCCCACGTCCATGGGTATATCGCCCATTACGACATCGCCCCGGGCTGCATCATCCTCCATACGGACACCATTGCCATGACCGGCCCGTCCGCCTTCGGCAACGGCACGGAACTCCATGTCATGAGCGAAAGCGGAGGACGGGACATCCTCATCCACGACCGCCTGTCGGCACAGGAAGCGTACATGCAGGCCGTGTACCGCCACGATGCCTTGTTTACGCAAAACCTCCGCCGGTTGGTTTCGGACTACGCCGCACGGCAAACCGGCAACCGCGGCAAGATAAGCGAGGGCACACGGATACTCCGCTGCGACCTGATCCGCAACGTGAAAATCGGGCCTTGCAGCCGTCTGGAAGGTGCCGTCCGGTTGGAAAACGGCACGATATGCAGCCATCCGGACGCCCCTACCTTCGTGGGTGACTTGGTCATCGCCCGTGATTTCATCCTGCAAACCGGCAGCCATGTCGCCGACGGCGCGACGCTCACCCGTTGCCATGTAGGACAAGCTTCCTCCATCGGGCACGGATTTTCTGCCACAGACTCCTATTTCGGTTGCAACTGCCAGGCGGAGCAGGGTGAGGCATGCGCCATCCTGGCCGGTCCCTATACGGTGACGCACCACAAGTCCACGCTGTTAATAGGCGGCATGTTCTCGTTCATGAACGCCGGTTCGGGCACCAACCAGAGCAACCACGCCTACAAGCTCGGCCCCCGGCACCACGGCGTGCTGGAACGGGGATGCAAAACCGCTTCGGGCAGCCACATCTCGTGGCCCGCACATATCGGTGCGTTTTCGCTGGTCATGGGACATTGCGCCCCCGGTACCGACAGCAGCGAATGGCCATTCTCTTACCTCGTGGAGCAAGGCTCGTCCCATTACGTGATTCCCGGCATTACCCTGAGGGGCGTGGGAACGCTGCGCGACATCGGGAAATGGCCTGCACGCGACGGCCGCCCGCCCCAAGTGCCTCAAACGGACCGGGTCTCCTTCGAAGCATTCTCCCCTTATACGATGGGGCGTGTGTTCCGGGCACGGATTACCTTGGAAGAACTAAGCGGACGCTTCGACACAGATACCCAAGAAATCACATGGAACGGCCTGCGGCTCAAAGAGAAATCGGTGAAGCAAGGCATAGAATGGTACCGGCTGGCTTTAGACCGTTACTTGGGCGAACAACTGATCCGGCAATTAGAGGCGCATGAGGGCATGCCCTCGGACGGGCTATGCGAAGCCCTGCATCCCCGTGCGGCATGCAGCGACCGCTGGGGAGACATCGGCGGCATGCTGGCACCCATAAGCGAAATCAATGACATTACCAGAATCATCGCCAACGGACAACTCGACCGCATAGAAAAATTGGGAGAACGGCTCCGGCTTATCCACGACCGGTATGACGACTTCGCCTGGGCTTGGACGTGGAACCTCTTGCACGAGATATACCCCGATGCCTATGGCAAGGACTTTATCCCGTCGCTCTGCCTGCCCGTCATCCGGAAATGGGAAACCGCCGCCACGACACTCAACCGGCAGATCATAGCCGATGCCACAAAGGACATCTCGACAGGTTCCCTTGCCGGTTTCGGTATCGACGGCGGCGAGGAAACCGCCGTGGACGACGCGTTGGCCGTCCGGGGCACCGTACAACAATGCGGTATCATCCAAGAGTTGGAAAAGCAACAAACGGAAATCAAAGAAAAGGCCGGATACTGGCTGCATAAATTAACCCTTTAACCCCATACGACTATGAACAGACAGCAAAACCCTTCACCGGAAAACCGTACTTCACGTGTAATGACAGCGTGGCCGGACGCCCTGAAACTGTTCTTTTTCGGCTTCTGGATGTTTTTCGGCATTTATTACGGCGACGTGCTTTACATCGCCCAACAGTACAGTTTCTTCAGCACAGCCCAAGGAGCCATGCGCCCGCTATGGGAAACCTCTTACGGCTCGTTGTGGATTATCGGGCGTGCCTTGCTCCAAGCGTTTCATTCGCCTTTTTGGGGCGGTGCCCTTCTCTCGGGCATGCTTACCCTCATCTCTTGGCTGTCCGGTTACGTCTTCAGGTTGCGCGGCCGGTTCGGATACCTGAAATACATCCCGGCATTCGTTTTTATTTATGTAGTCGTCTACCACGGTTTCGATGTTTACTATCAGGCGGAAACGGGCAAACTGCTCGGCATTCCTTTCTGCATCCTCCTCATTCTGGCCTGCCAAGCCGCCTTCGTACGTTCTTTCAGCCGGAAAAAACTCTCGGGGTTGTTCACCCCACCGGCTTACAACCGTCCGCTCGACGAATGGAAAGCCATGGGATTCATCCTCATTTTGGAAGCCGGAGCCGTGGGCATGAACGAATGGTACCGCCCCTACGTACGCCCTACCGCCAAGATGCAGCGCGAACTGGAACGGCAGGACTGGAAGGGCATGCAAGCCACCGCTTCCCGCTCCGACCTGACCTACAGCACGGTGGCGGCTTACTACGCCATTTCGCGAATGGAAGACGAAAACGACGTGCCCAAGGTACCCATAGACATGTTACCGCCGACAAGCCGCCCCATTTACCTGCATAACCGCGACGGTAACCTCGAAAACGCCCGGAATTACTTCCTGATGGACTACTGCATCGCTTCGGAACAATACCCCATCGCTTACGAACTGGGCAAAGCGGACTTGAATACCAACGGCCCGTCTCCGCTTCTGCTCAAACAGATGGTACGGATTTGTCTGGCCCTGCATAAAAAAGAAGAAGCACGTTCTCACCTGAACGTGCTCCGTACGCTTCCTTTCGAGAAGGATTTCATCGAGACCTACGCCCCAGAGGCACAGGAATAGAAAAAAGGGATTTCCTCCTCCCTCCGAGCTTATTCCGTCCGCTTGACAGCCAAGACCAGTTCGGCGGACTTCAGTCCTTTGGCTTCCGCTTTCAGGCGAAGGGTTCCGGCTTGTCCCTTTTCCGCCACGATGGCGGTCATCTGTCCGTTGAACACCGGCATTTGCGGCCGGCCGAACGGTTCAAGGCATACGGGGTTGCCGTTGGCTCCGGCCTTGTAATACCCGGCTCCACGGACAGAAAACTTCACCGTATGCTGTGCGTCGGGACAGAGGTTGCCCTCGCGGTCCACCACGCTGACCGTGACAAAAGCCAAGTCCTCATCCCGCAAATCCGCGTCCAACGTGTCCTTGTCGGCCTTCAATACGATGCGGTAAGGCTTACCTGCCGTACGGACGATCTGCTCCGCACGCTTCCGTCCGTTTTCGTCGTAGGCCACAGCCTTCACCTCGCCCGGCTCGTAGCGCGTGTCCATCCACATCAGCCGGTAACGTTTCTGGCGGGCCAAAGCACGGCGTGCCTCATCGTTTTCCGTCTCGTCGAGCTTGACAGTGGTGTCTTTCGTACGTTTCCCTTGGCTCTTGCCATTGATGAAAAGTTCCACTGTGGGGTAATTGGTGTACACGAATACCGGGGTCACCTCGCCTTCACGCCCCGGCCAGTTCCAGTGCGGAAGGATGTGCAAGGTTTCCGCTGCCTTGTTCCATTGGCTGCGGTAAAGGTAATAACGATCCTTGGGCAGGTAAGCCAAGTCGATGATACCGAACAGCGAAGAATGGCTGGGCCAATCGTCATAATACGGCGTCGGCTCGCCCAAGTAGTCGAAGCCTGTCCACACGAACTCGCCCATATCGTAGGGCAAATCCTCGGACAGGATAAAATTGTCCTCCGGCAAGTCGCTCCACGAGCAATGTTCCACATCGTAGGAAGACGACTGATGGTCGTCGTATTTCGCCCCGGCCTTGCGTTCCACAGGGAACTTATACACGCCGCGCGAGCTTACCGTAGAAGCCGTTTCCGACCCCAGTACCACTTGCTGCGGCAATGCCTTATAAGCTTTCTGGTAAAGATTAGAACGGTAATTGAAGCCCGGGATGTCCATGATGGCCGCCACATGGCTCTTGATGGCGGCATCCACACGGTCCATGCCCTGTGTGCAGGGCCGCGTGGGCTCTTCGCGGTGCACGATGTCCTGCATCATCCGACAAAGCTTTGCTCCCTGCGCCGAACCTTGGTCGGGCACCTCGTTGCCGATGCACCACATCACGACCGCCGGGTCGTTGCGGTAATGACGCACCACATTCACCAAATCGCGTTCCACCCACTCGTCGTAGTACTTGTTATAACCATTGGCCATTTTCTTGGCTTTCCACTCATCGAAAGTCTCCACCATCAACAGCATCCCCATCTCGTTGCAGGCTTGCACCAGTTCCGGCGACGGCATGTTGTGCGACGTGCGGTAAGCATTGCTGCCCATGTCCTTCAGCATCTTCAGCCGGTAACGGATGGCCTGCATGTTCACCGCCGTGCCCAACGGTCCCAAGTCGTGATGATTGCACGTGCCGTGGAAAACCAACCTTTTCCCGTTCAACAGGAAGCCTTTTTCGGGGACGACTTCAATCGTACGGATGCCGAACGTGGTCCGGTAGGTGTCGCTCAAACGTCCCTGATAGTACACCTCCGTGTCCGCCCGGTAGAGGTTCGGATGTTCGCAATCCCACAACAGGGGGCGGTCCACCACGAAATCCTGTTCGAGCACGCCTTCGTCATACGGCGACAAGGCGGTTTCGCGCTCCGCCACTTTTTGTCCTCCGGGGGCACGCAGGACAGTTTTCAGACGGATGTCCTTGCAGTCCGTGCCGTCGGGATATTCCAGTTCCGTACGCACCTTCACTTTCGCAAAATCCTCACGCACCGCCGGCGTGGTGACGGTCGTGCCCCATGTACGTACCCCGACTTTGCCCGACACGACCAGATGCACGTTCCGGTACAACCCGGCCCCCGGATACCAGCGCGAGCTTTCGGGTTCATTCTCCAAGCGCACCGCCAACACATTGTCTTTCGCGTTCACAGCATCCGTCACGTCGAAATAAAAGGAATTATAGCCGTACGGCCAATTCCCCACCTTCTTTCCGTTGACATAGACTTGCGCGTGGCTCATCGCCCCGTCGAACATCAGCACCACGCGCTTGCCCGTACCGAAACCGGGCACGTCGAAATGCAGCCTGTACCAGCCTACGCCAACGAAAGGCAGTCCTCCCGTACGTCCGGACTGGTTCTGGGCTTCTTTCTGTCCGTCCTGCTCGATGGCCATGAACTGCCGGTCGTTGTTCGCATCGAACGGCCCGCTTATCGCCCAATCGTGGGGCACGGACACGCGTTCCCACTTTCCGTCGTCCACCTGCACTCCGCCGAACGACTCATTGTCCGCACGGGTGAACCGCCATCCATCCCGCAACAGCACCGTTTCCCGTTCTCCACCGGCCTGCATCCCCAAACAGAAGAGCAAGCCCCACACATACAATAACAGTTTTTTCATATATCTCAGGTTAATGATGAACAGGTTCGTCAAGCCAGCGAATACACCACGTCCATGACTTTCCGCCCGATTTCCTCCGCCTCAGCCTGCGTGGCTGCCTCGGAATACACACGGATAATCGGTTCTGTATTGCTTTTACGCAAATGCACCCATTTGTCGGGAAAATCAATCTTCACTCCGTCGATGTCGTTCACCTCTTCGTCCTTATACATGTCTTTTACTTTCTCCAGAATGGCATCCACATCCGTCTCCGGCGTCAGGTCGATACGGTTCTTGGCCATGAAGTATGACGGATAGGCGGCACGCAGTTCAGACATTTTCTTTCCCGTCCGGGCCAGATAGGTCAACACGAGGGCAATGCCGACCAATGCGTCGCGCCCGTAATGCGCCTCCGGATAAATCACCCCGCCGTTGCCTTCCCCGCCGATCACGGCACGGGTCTCTTTCATCTTGGCCACCACGTTCACCTCGCCGACTGCAGCCGCGCTGTATTCCCCTCCGCGCATACGGGTCACATCGCGCAAGGCACGGGTGGAACTCAAGTTAGACACCGTGTTCCCCGGCGTATGCTGCAACACATAGTCCGCCACCGTCACCAAGGTGTATTCCTCGCCGTACATCGTCCCGTCCTCGCAGAACATGGCCAGACGGTCTACGTCCGGGTCTACCACGAATGCCAGGTCGTGGCCGCCTTTTTGCATCAAAGCCTTGATGTCGACCAAGTTCTTTTCCAAAGGTTCGGGGTTATGGCCGAAGTTCCCCGTCGGCTCCGTAAACAGCCCCGTGACCTGCTTCACTCCTAATTGTTCCAACAACCGGGGCAGGATGATGCCGCCCACGGAATTGACCGTGTCTATGGCCACGCGGAAATGTGCCTTGCGAATCGCCTCCACGTCCACTAATTTCAGGTTTTTGACCAAGTCGATGTGCTTTTGGTCGTACGTCTGGTCTTCCCGATAGTGCCCCAGATGGTCCACGTCGGCATATTCAAACGCCTCTTCCTCGGCCAACCGCAACACTTCGTTTCCCTCCTCTTGATTGAGGAATTCCCCTTTTTCATTCAATAATTTCAAAGCATTCCACATCCGAGGGTTATGCGAGGCCGTGATGATGATGCCGCCGCAGGCTCCTTCCATCGTTACAGCCAGTTCGGTGGTCGGCGTGGAAGCCAGTCCGATGTTGACTACATCGAACCCCATGCCCATCAGTGTGCCGCACACCACATTCTTGACCATCTCACCGGAAATGCGTGCATCCCGTCCCACCACGATGGTATTGCTCTTCACCGTAGTCGTCCGGCGAATCCATGCGGCGTATGCAGATGTAAACTTCACAATGTCCAACGGATTCAGCGTGTCGCCCACGTGGCCACCGATAGTTCCGCGTATGCCTGAAATAGATTTAATAAGTGTCATAATAAGAGTCTTTATGTGTATAATTGAGTTTCATAATAATTTTACTTGGGGCAAAGATAGATATAAAAACAATAAACGGCGGACATCACCTAAGAAATTCTTGGTAGAAATTTATTGATGGGAGATTTTATTACTATCTTTGTACTTATCAAACCTAAACGAAATATCATGAAACGTAACATTGCACTCGGTATTGCATTTTGCTCTTCTCTCTTCGTATGGGGACAAGGGGAAAACGCAGCGCAAACCTCTGCCACCCCAGAGGCTTTAAGCCAGAAAGTAGAAAAATTCGGTACGGCCATTCCCCAAGAAAAAGTCTTTCTCCACATCGACAACACCTGCTATTTCGTAGGCGACACGATATGGTATAAAGCCTACGTCACGCGCTCAGACCGGCAGACCCTGACCGACCTCAGTAAAATATTATATGTAGAACTGCTCACACCCGACGGTTATCTGGTAGAACGTCAACAGGTGGAAATGCCGGACGGGACGGGACACGGGGCTTTTGCGCTTACCGACTCCCTGTACGCCGGATATTATGAATTAAGGGCATACACCCGTTGGATGCTGAACTTCGGGCAGTATGAACACCCGCATTCAAAATGGACGGAACTGATGTTCTACTTTAAATCAATGGCCAAAGACTTTTTCCGGGATTATGATAAGATTTATTCACGCGTATTCCCGGTATTCGACCAACCGCAAACTCCCGGAGATTACGTCAAAGACATGACGCTCAGGCCGATGCGAAGATACTTCAAATCCGACAAAGGCAAGCCGAAACTCGACCTCCGCTTCTATCCCGAAGGAGGAGACATCGTGGAAGGCACTACCGGAAGAGTAGCGTTCGAAGCCAACACCGAGGAAGGAAAACACATCGATATCGAGCTATCCATACAGGATAAAAACGGGAAGGAAATTGCCCGGACCAAAACCACGAACCGGGGACGCGGCATATTCACTTTACCGGACATATCGGCCGGAGAGAAATATAAAGCCGTATTCCGATACGAAGGATATGATTATACATACGCATTACCCGAACCGGAAAAGGAGGGCTGTGCCATGGCTGTCGTACAAAAAGGGGAGGTTGTCAACGCCTCTATCCAATCCTCCGGCCTTCCGGACCCGAAACCGGCTCTCGGCCTGCAGATCATGCACAACGGAGTATCGAAAGCTTATTATGACATCAAGCTCGACGACGGCGGCAAAGCGACCGTAGAAATTCTGTCCGACCAGCTTCCTACGGGAGTAAACCAGTTTACGCTGTTCGACGGGAAAGGACGTGTGTACGCCGACCGCCTGATATTCGTCAACCACCACGAATATGACACACCGCAATTAACCGTCGACGGGGTAAAAGCACAATACGAACCTTTCGAGCCCATCTCCCTGCAACTCCAACTGACGAACCCGACCACCGGCACGCCCAATGTGTCATTGGCGATACGGGACCATGCCACGGACGAACTGACATACGACAACGGCAACATCCTCACGGAAATGCTGTTGGGAAGCGAACTGAAAGGTTTCGTCGAGAATCCGGGTTACTACTTCGAAGCGGACGACAGTATCCGCCGCCAGGCACTTGATCTCCTCATGATGGTACAGGGATGGCGACGTTATTCGTGGAAAACCATGTCGGGCGTCGAACCTATGACCGTCCAGCACATGCCGGAACAACTGCAAACCATTTCCGGTTGCGTGAACAAAATAGAAGACTTCCGGTTGGCCTACGGAACGTATGTCAAAGAAGAAAACTGGTTACCCGGAACAGGAACCATGCGCGCTCCGGACACTTCCGTAGAACGGGACGCCACCATAGAAGACATCATGGAAGCCGCAGACCACCCGAACCAAGAAAACAATGGACTTGAATCCGGCAACACCACAGACAATAACCCGCTGACCCAAATGCTTCAGGACAACCAACGTGATCCGTTCACCACGGGCTCCATCATGAGCAACCTGAAAGAAGAAGTCAATGTATGGCCCACATTCATACAAGGCAACCAGACCATGGACCTCATGCAAACGACGGAGAACGGAATGTTTTATATGAAGACGCCTTTACTTTACGACAAATACATCCTGTTCCTTCCGGCTGCGGACAAAGATAAAGGTCAGGATTACATCAAAGACAAAATGAAGAAGGACTTCACCAACGAGGAGGCTTATCCGGACTATTTTGTCAAATTGAACCGGTTCAATCCCTTATTCCCCAAACCGTACAGCTATTACCAGGATGCGCCGCGCTATGACGCAGACGAACGGTTCGACAGCCAAGGCGGCCAAACATCTTTCACAGACCGCCAGCTTGCCACGATAACCGTACGCACCAAACGGGGAGGACTGCGCAAGCTCGACCTTAGCAAACCGGCTTTGGTAGTCGACGCTTACGAGGCATTCAACCTCACGGCCGACTATGGCATGAGTACCGGTACGCACAACTGGGTCACCTTTCCGCAGCAAGTCGCCCTGACCTATATCGGAGACATGGGCATGGACAGGGACTATTTCCTACAAGTCCGGTACGACGGCAAACCGATAAACCTGAAGAGTACCCGCAAGAACGTTGCCCCACAGCGCATGCTCAACGGCACGCAGATTGAGATTCCCCCCGTCATCACGGCCGGAGAAGGCAAAATGGAGGCTTACAGACACCTCCGAAACTTGGACAAGCTTTATATTTACACGGATTACGCTCCCCGCGAACAAGGCAGCTCTAGGTACAAAGGCGACAACCAACCGGATGTCATCATCGACTACCGTCTATTTCCCAACGACGGCTACCAGCCTACATACCGTGACCGACGTTACGTGTTGGACGGATACGCCGTATGCGAAGACTTCTACAGCCCCGACTACAGCCAAAAGCCCCTGCCGGACACGAAAGACTACCGTCGTACCCTATATTGGGTCCCGAACGTGAAATTCGATGCCGCAGGAAAGGCCACCGTCAATTTGTATAACAACAGCAAACCCACGGTACTCAGCATCCAAGCCGAGGGCATTACGACCACGGGCACCCCCATCGTATGGAACAGCAAAAATTAAAACCAGAACTTACCCCCAATCCCTAAAAGCCATGAGGAATTATACTTTTCTTAGCATGTTCAGGAAATACGTGAACTCCAGTCTGATTCTGATTATCGTCACGATTGTGGCCATGATGGTGGCCAATTCCGGTTGGGGAGACGCCTACCGTTCCTTGTGGGAGAAGCCGGTCAGTTTCTCTATCGGTAACTTCAATCTGTTCAGCCACGGTAAAGAAAGCCTCAGCCTGATGGACTTTATCAACGATTTCCTCATGGCTTTGTTTTTCTTTTCCGTGGGGCTGGAAATCAAAAGGGAAATCCTGGTGGGAGAACTGTCTACACTGAAGAAAGCCTTGCTCCCCATCATTGGAGCCTGCGGCGGCATGGCCATCCCCGTACTGATTTTTTTTCTCACCTGCCCTGACGATGCCCTTATGCTACGGGGGACGGCCATCCCCATGGCTACCGACATCGCGTTCTCATTGGGGGTACTCTCCATGTTCGGCAAACGGGTTCCCATCGGCCTGAAGATATTCTTGGCGACGTTGGCCGTGGCCGACGATTTGGGCGGCATTCTGGTCATTGCCATTTTCTATTCATCCGAACTACATTTGCAATACCTAGCTTATGCCGGTATCCTACTTGTGATTTTAGCCATCGGCAACCGACGCCACGTCATATCCAAGATGTTCTACATCGTCATCGGAACATTTATCTGGTACTCCCTACTGAATTCCGGCATTCACGCCACCATAGCCGGAGTGGTCGTAGCATTCTTCGTTCCGGCACGCCCCGGAGTCTCCGCCCTTCACTTTGTCAAACATCTGCGAAACAAAATCAACCGTTTCCCCATAGACCAGGCAACCACCAACCACAAGGGGACTACTATCCTGTCCAATGAGCAAATCATGTTGCTCAAAAACATAGAACATGCCTCGGATCGTACGATTAGCCCCTTACAGGATTTGGAAGACGCATTGCAGAACCCCATCAACTATTTCGTGATTCCGGTCTTCGCTTTCGCCAATGCAGGAGTGAACTTGGAAGGCATCAGTATGGACAGTCTGCTCAACGGCGTAGGTCTGGCAGTCTTCTTAGGATTGGCCGTCGGGAAGTTCGTAGGCGTATTTTCGTTCTCCTGGCTGGCAGTCAAGTTGGGATTCGTCCAACTGCCCCAAGGCTGCAACTGGAAAAACTTTTTCAGCGTCTGCATGCTGACGGGCATCGGTTTCACCGTTTCCATGTTCATTGCCGACCTCTCCTATTATAATATAGGTATAGAGGGCGGCACGCTCCTCAATGATGCGAAACTGGGTATTCTTTGCGGTTCCATCGTAGCCGGTGTTTCAGGATGGATACTGCTGGCAGTCAATCTTCCCCGGCAAGACCTTGGAGAGCACAATGAAGACCTGCCTTAAACAGAACCCTTATTTTTCCGCGTAAAAACTGCCTTTTTTCTTTTTTTATCCCCGATATACAAAAAAAGAAGGCAGTTTTTACGTCTTTTACCGCCCCGCTGCGTCATTATTACAGATTGCAGTCTAAAAAACATGAATGAAATATGAAACAAACCCTAAACAGTCATCCGGAAGAGGAACCGAATCGGGAGATAGCCGCATTGATGGAGAACGAAAGACCTCATTTGCTGCGATACGCCTGTTACCGGCTGGGGAACGCGGACGATGCCGAAGATGCCGTACAAGACATTTTCCTGCAACTGCATACTAAAAGACAAGATGCAGGAGGGCAGCCCTTGACAGACTTGCGCAGCTATCTCTATCGAAGCCTTTCCAATTTCTGTACCGACCGGCTACGCCGACGGCAGGTACGAGCATTCGTACCGATAGAACAAGTGTCGCACATCTGTGAAGAACAAGTGGAAAACTTCGAACGAGAGTTCCGGCTTATCTCGACCCTGTTGGCAGGAATCCCCGAAGAACAAGCCGAAGTCATCCGGCTCCGCATCCACGGCAACAACAGTTTCTCAGACATTGCCGCCATTCTGGACATTCCGGTCACGACCGCCAAATCCCGATTCCAGTACGGAATCGAAAAAATCAGAAAAGGAATCAAATCCTAAAGTACAAAACCCTAAAAAAACAGAACATCATGAAATGTGAAGATTTTAAGAAATATATGGCCGACTTATGCGACAAGCAAACCGACCCGGCCATTACAGAAGCTTGCAGACAACACATGAAAGAATGTGCCGCATGCCGTGCTTATTACGAAGACTTCATGCACACGGTAAACTTACTTACACCCAAATACGCCCCCTCGTTCGGGAAAACCCAACCGGCCGTCAGCATCTCTCCTCTTCAGACGACGGCTAAACCGAAGAAGCATCCGTCACACAAATGGATACAAATAGCGGCAGCCGTGGCCATCTTCATGGCAGGATTAGGCACGGGACTCAGCAACTTCTTCTCAACCCAAGCAGAGGCTGTTCCTTCCATCCCCCTCATTTTCGACCAGTCTATCAAGAGTTCACGCAGTGCGGCCAGCTTCTCCATGTCGGTTTACGCCCGTACTACGCCTAACGAAAATTTCGCCTACATCAATCCGGAATCCGGCTTCATGAGAATCAGCCTGGAATCCTTGCGCCAAAACCAAAAGACATTCTGGCGGTTGGAAAAAGAAGGAGGACGCACCATCGTTTCCGACGACGGGAAACAATACATGTGGACCACAGGCGGCCTTGCCGTATATGGTGACGAGAAGTGCAATTTCGCAGAAGGGTTTTCTTCCTTGCTTCGTCCGGAAACACTCTTGGAGCAACAAAAAGCGGCACTATCTGGCAACCCGCAAGCACACGCGGAAATGACGGAGACCGATTCCACCATCACCATCGTGACCCACACCGATGTGTATGGCAACGCCGTCAGTGCGTCCTTGCTTGAGAAAGAAGAAAAAAGCTACCGGTGCACAACGGAAAACGTCTTCTCCAAACGGGACGGTCTGCTGCAACAGGTGCAGATTTGGTGGGAACGTGACGGCCAAAAAACATTGGTGTTGAAAAGCGAACATATTGTCTACAACTTGCCACTCGTCCCCAGCGTGCTCGTGCAACGCCCCGACACCACACAAGTGACTTGGCTGTCCGCCCACACCCCGGCCATCAAAGCCCCGGTACGCCTGAGAAAACTAACGAACGAAACCGCCCGGGAAGCCGCACAAAGAATCCTGAAGGCCCTTACCGACGGCAAGCCCCAAATGGCCGGCGAAGCACTCTACTATTACACGGCCCAACTTCCTACACTCACCGAAAACATGAAAGGCTGTAAGGTTTCAGCAGTCAGTCAAGCCAAAGAAAAGAAAGACTATATAGGCGTCATCGTGTTCTACAAACTGACGACTCCTGACGGAAAGACTGAAAACCGCCATATCGCTTTGCGTCGCGACAACCCGCAAGGAATATGGATGGTAGACGGCGGACTATAAACAGAAAGGAGAGGAATCGGCCACGGTATCCTCTCCTTTTATGAAATACAGTCCATCGTCATTGACGGCCCTGACGTGGTCAGCAGACCTCAGAACCGGGCTTCACCTCGCGGTCTACGGTAATGACACTCAGCGACTCGTCATAGTTCAGTGCCGAGAGTATCATGCCTTGGCTTTCGATGCCTTTCAATTTGCGGGGAGCAAGATTGGCAATGAAGCAAACCTGCTTGCCCACCAGTTCCTCGGGCTTGTAGAATTTGGAGATACCGCTCACAATCGTGCGGTTTTCCAACCCGTCGGCAATCTTGAAGCACAACAGTTTGTCCGCTTTGGGCACTTTGGTGCATTCCAACACCGTACCCACACGGATGTCCAGCTTCTGGAAGTCCTCGAATGCGATATTCTCGCGGATGGGCTTGGCTTTATAGTTGGCTTCCTCGTTGGCTTTTTTCGTGTCCAGCAACTTCTGTACCTGCGCTTCGATTACGTCGTCTTCTATCTTCTCGAACAACAATTCCGGCTTGGCCAACCGGTGGCCGGCCTGCAAGAGGTCCGTCCGTCCCAAGCGGTTCCACTCGAAACTTTCCATATTCAACATCTTACGGAGCTTCTCGCTGCTGAAAGGCAGGAACGGCTCGAAAGCGATGGCCAGATTGGCCGTGAGCTGCAAAGAGATGTAGATGATGGTCTTCACCCGCTCAGGATCGGTCTTCACCACTTTCCAAGGCTCGCTATCAGCGATATATTTGTTACCGATGCGTGCCAAGTTCATCGCCTCCTTCTGCGCGTCACGGAATTTGAACGCGTCGAGCAATTCTTCCACCTTCGCTTTCACGTCCTTGAACTCATCCAGCGTCTGGCGGTCATATTCCGTCAGCTCGCCGCAGGCGGGCACCACACCGTCGTAATACTTCTGCGTAAGCTGCAAGGCACGGTTCACGAAATTGCCGTACACGGCCACCAGTTCGTTGTTGTTACGCGCCTGGAAGTCCTTCCACGTAAAATCGTTGTCTTTCGTTTCCGGAGCATTGGCCGTCAGGACATAGCGCAATACGTCCTGCTTGCCCGGAAAATCGCGCAAGTACTCATGCAACCACACCGCCCAATTACGCGACGTGGAAATCTTGTCGCCCTCCAGATTCAGGAACTCGTTGCTCGGCACGTTGTCCGGCAGGATATAGCTTCCCTCGGCCTTCAGCATGGCCGGGAACACGATGCAATGGAACACGATATTGTCCTTCCCGATGAAGTGTACCAGACGAGTTTCGGGATCTTTCCACCACGTCTCCCACGAATCGGGCAGCAACTCCTTCGTATTGCTGATATAGCCGATGGGCGCATCGAACCACACATAAAGCACCTTGCCCTCGGCACCTTCCACCGGCACGGGAATGCCCCAGTCCAAGTCACGGCTCACGGCACGGGGCTGCAAACCCATGTCGAGCCAACTCTTGCACTGCCCGTACACGTTGTTACGCCATTCCTTGTGATCTTCCAGAATCCACTGGCGCAACCATGCCTCGTGCTTGTCCAACGGCAGATACCAATGCTTTGTCTCGCGCATCACCGGTTTCGAGCCGCTGATGGCACTCTTGGGGTTGATCAGGTCGGTGGGAGACAGCGACGTACCGCACTTCTCGCATTGGTCGCCGTATGCCCCCTCTGCATGACAATGGGGGCATTCGCCCGTAATGTAACGGTCGGCCAGGAAAGTATGTGCCTCCTCGTCGTAATACTGCATGGAGGTTTTCTCCACGAACTCGCCCTTGTCGTACAAGGTACGGAAAAACTCCGAAGCCGTCTCGCAATGCACTTTGGACGTCGTGCGCCCGTACACATCGAACGAAATGCCGAATTCCTCGAAAGAGTCCTTGATGATTTTATGATAACGGTCTACCACGTCCTGCGGCGTGATACCCTCCTTCTTGGCCCGGATGGTGATGGGCACGCCATGCTCGTCGGAACCGCCGATGAAAAGCACGTCTTCCTTCTTCAGACGAAGGTAACGCACGTAAATGTCCGCCGGAACATACACCCCTGCCAGATGACCGATGTGCACCGGACCGTTGGCGTATGGCAAAGCCGACGTGACGGTCGTTCTCTTGAAATTCTTTTCCATTTTTTATATTTTAAGCAATTATATCCTACACTATCGGGTATCAGATAAACCACTCACGCTCGGCAGAAACAAGCAAGCTTGCCTCTGCTCTCGCTTAATCGTGGTTTTCATGGCACAAAGTTACGGAATTATTCCTAAATCTCAGGCCAAACCTCCCGACAAATGCCATACGCCGGACACTTGATACCAACGGAAGCCACCTTGCCCTCCTGTTGCACGGAAAAGGCCGACAAGTGACAAAATGTAAGCCATCTGTCTTTTTCATTGAAAAAGAAAACGAAATTTTGTGTGCCAATAAGTTGACTTTTACGACTGACCGAATACATTTATTCACAATTCTCTGCTATTTTTCACTTGTTTTAAGCCAAACAGCGATTCAATCTCAGCCGAACGAAAAACCGTTCGGCTGAAAAAACACTTTTTTTGTCCGCACGTCGCAGCGAAGAGGTCTGCCCAAAGGACGAACAAACGCTTGAAAACGGGATGCACACGTGCCGCCACAGCCTCTTTCCACTCTATTCGATGTCTTTCCGCTGTCAAAAGCGGCATGTCAGACTGACGCACAAACGCCGCCCCATGCTTGCGCGCCCTTTACTTTTCTACGGATGTCCTGCCCTCCGACAGGACAAAAAGAAACGGAAAATACCCGGTGGCTGACAAGCAGCTTCTCCACTGACGCACGAGAATCGCGTATTTTCAGAAGCCCCTGCCCCCGAGGCCGTACGAAGGATTCTCGCAAGGCGTAAATTAACAAAATGAAAGAAGGAGTTTTATTTCATGCTTTGAATTAGCAAATTGTAAACCTTGTCACTTTTAACGAGGCTGTTGCATTTTCATATCCCTGCCTTTATCAGTTTTATTTCCCCATCCTTATTTTCCACAAAAGCCCAAAGCCATCCTTTATCGACAGTCATACAATGTATATTGACAATATCCGACGGAAGGCAATATCTATGCACGCATTCCCCGTCAAAATCAAACTTCAAGATTTCATTGTACCGCTCTTCCGGCCCGGCTAACACGACGTAAAAACAATCATCTGCCACATGCAGGGCATTAAATCCGACTACTGTCTCCGGACATACGACGACACAAACCGGGACTGCCCCTTGGGCAATGGAATATTTCGGAGCATAGAAGCCTTTCACCAAGTTATGGCTTATTTTTTCTCCGCTCAAAGACAATATCTCAAAGGCCGCTCCTATCCCGGTGGTTATGACAATATGTTTTTCATCCGGAGAAACACCAAAAGACGCCAAATTACCCCAAAGCGACCTGTTGTTCTCTTCTTTTTCGTCCAAAACCGGGAAATCCGAATATGTGGCAAGCACCTTTGATTGATTAAAGATTTGAATCCTATTCTCAGGATGGTTACCAAATCCAAGGAAACGGTTGTCTGATAAAGCCAAGACTTGATAGAAGCGATGCTCCACGGGGCGTTCGCTTTCCACTTCTTCCATTCTTATCACATCTTGGACAGGATTGCCTCCACCCAATGCCTCTTTTACGGAAAAGCAAACAGTATACTGCGTATTGTAATCGTACACGCAACAAGTCTTCTTATCCTTAGACAAGGACAATCCTTGCGGCAAGATAAATTCTCCGCGCGCCCGTCCCCATTCACCAAAGCTTTTAACTACATACCCTTTCGTATGGATAAAATGGCAAAGCTTGTCACTTCTATTATCATCAAAAACGAGAATCAACGAATCATCAATAGTGAAAAGAGAAGTCGGGTTAGAAAAAAAGGTATTCATGCGCACCGAATCTATTTCCAACGTATCCGACACTATAGAGCTGAAAGGCAGAGCACGAAACTCTACCTTTTTACCGTCTTCTTTTTTACATGCAAACAACCACAATGTTGCAAGCACAACAAAAACCACTTTTTTCATTTCTCCTCATTCATACTACATGAATGTGCCCCTGAAAGCGTACTATACGACTTATCACTTGCTGGGATTCCGGCCACATCCTCATACACAAACTCTATTCGCTTTGTCTTGCCGAAACGACCGCTCACGACTTCTCTCTGCCCGACGAAACGATAACCGTCTTGCGACAAGTCTTCGGCCTTGACGGTAAAACTTTCCCCTTTCTTCCCGTATAAATAATGAGTGGGATAAGCCACGTGGCCTTTTGCGGTCACATAATCTATGCGCACAGCCCTCTCTTCCTTGCCACGGTTCAAACGGGCATCGCCACGGGCAATGCCCAACGCACGCGCCCCCTCATACAACGCTTCCACGTCGTAGTCTTTCAACAAACCGTCCTTGCCGGGAGCCAGGTTGACCACCAAGGTATTGCCCTGTTCCACCATGTGTTCGTATGCCGCCTTGATTTTATCGGCCGACATGACACTCTCCGCATTATTCTTTTCAGACCAAAACCAACTGTTGTTCATACAGACCGTGGCTTCGAAAGGCAAATAATAGTCCTGTCCCTCACGACGGTAGACTTTCGGGTCGGCATCCGCACCGCGCCGAGTAAACATCGGGTCGTGCAAACGAAAGTCGGAAGGGAAATAATAGATTTCTTCTCCGCCTTGGTATTGGTCCGGGGTACGTCCGCAACGAATACAAGTGTTGACTGCCATCTGACAAGAAGGCTGCAAACGCTTCACTGTGTCATACATCCGTGCAAACTCCCATGCACCGTTGCTCTTCACCCATGCACCGTCTATCCAGAACTCCGAAATCTCGCCGTAACGCCCGTCCATCAACTCGGTGATTTGCGCCAAAGCGAAATCATTGTATTCTTGCGCCAACTGCACGCGGTCCAGTCCCATGGATGCCTGTGTATGGTTGGCATCCCAGTTTCTGTCCCATGCCGAATAATACAATCCTAACTTGATGCCGTACTTGCGGCAAGCGTCCGCCACTTCCTTCACGATGTCCCGGCGGTCGCCCTTACGTCCCGTGTGGTTGATGTTGTACGTGCCGATTTCCGTATTCCACAACGCAAAACCGTCATGATGTTTCGTGACCAAAACGATGAAATTCATACCGCCTTCGTAGGCCGCCTTGACCCAAGCCTCGGGATTGAGCGTGGACAAGTCCGGATGATAGGCCGAAGCCGGAGAGGAACCGTCCGTCCATTCCTGCCCCAAGAAGGTATTCATCCCGTAATGAATAAACATGCCATATCTCAAATGTGCCTTGCGACGTTGGTACACATTGGCCCCACGGGAAGGCTGCTGACGAATCCAACCGGGAGCATCCTTCCTCCACGCCGCCGGTTCGGGCGTAGCCACAGCTTGCGGGTCGTCATAGATACCGATTTCGTCCACATTGATGCCCTCCGGACTACACTCCAGGAAAGAGACCTGCACATAGCGTGCCGTCACGTTGTTGCCCGTCAACACAGTCCGTGCATCTCCCGGCCTGCGGTGTTGCCAACGTTTCCAATCAATTCCGTCACGGGACACAGAAACCACGATCTCCTCTATGCGCCCCTTGTAGCCTTCAGTCTCATAGACATCAATACAGTTGAAAGTCCTCTCCCCTTTCAAATCCAAGGTAAGCCATACCGTTCCCGACAGTCCGGCTGATGCCCAACGCGTACCGAAATCACCGTCCGCCACATGTCCTGGCTCATATCCGGCACCATAACAAGACCCCGAAGACACTTCCGCCCCCAAAGCCATATTCCATTTTTGTCCGTCCGTCTTCGACAAAGCTCCGGAAACTTCCGCCGGAACAGCCCCCATCATCCCTACACATAACCAACTCCACAAGCAGTGAGTCCATGTTTTCATACTTGCCATTCTATTCTTTAATTATAGGTTAAACAAACCAGAGCAAAGATACAAAAAGAATCCATTGGAGAATTCCCCAAAAAAGGGATTGTTTTGCCTGTTTCGGAGATTTATAAACTTGGCACTCCTCTGAAGTTCCATACAAAACTACGTGTTTTTGAACACAATTACAAAAAATATTCCTAACTTTGCAACCGCATCGGTTCATCTCCCTCATCGCATACGGGGGAATGATTAAAAGGGAATCAGGTGAGAATCCTGAACAGTCCCGTTGCTGTATGTCTCATAAAAAAGCGTAGTAAACACATACTCTATGCCACTGAAAGGCCACGTGCCGATTGGGAAGGCGTTTACTGCGGAGACGAGTCAGAAGACCTGCCATGCAATATAGTTCAATAGCTTTCGAGGACGAGCTATGAATCCGAAAATCCCGGGCGGCCATCGGTCGCAGTACGGGGTTGTCTATTCATATTTACGGGTTTTCTTAGAAGCTGTTTTGATGGAGTTTTCACTGTCAAATAGATAGTTCATGGGAGAAATCAAACGCAGGCATGCCTTATGCCTGATGGGAGTCTTTTGCCTGCCCTTACCTGCCGTATCCGCACACCGGACGGACAGCATACGCAACTTGGGCGAGGTAGTGGTCAAAGCCAAGACCTACAAAGAGGTCATTCCCGCACAGACCCTGAAAGGGGAAGAACTGCGGAAGCTGAACAGCTTTTCCGTGGCTGATGCCATCCGTTATTTTTCGGGACTGCAAATCAAAGACTACGGCGGTGTGGCCGGACTGAAGACGGTCAACATCCGCAGCATGGGTACGAACCACACGGGCGTATATTACAACGGCATACAGTTGGGCAACGCACAGAACGGGCAGGTGGACTTGGGCAAGTTCTCGTTGGACAACATCGAGGAAATCTCGCTCTATAACGGACAGAAAAGCGACATCTTCCAATCGGCACGAGAGTTCGGCTCGTCGGGTAGCATTTATCTCACCACCCGCCGCCCCCGGTTCGAAGGGGAGAAGGATGCCAACCTGGCGGCCAAAGTGAAGTTCGGTTCCTACGGATTGCTCAACCCAGCTTTGCTTTACGAGCACAAAATCAGTGACAATATCAGCGCGGCTGTCAGTGCGGAGTGGATCACGTCACAAGGCGACTACAAGTTCCGTTACCGGCGCGTGGACGTAAGCGGGGCACTGAAGTACGACACCACTGCCGTGCGCCACAACAGCGACATCGACGCCCTGCGCATCGACGCGGGATTGTACGGCCTCTTCGAGAAGGGAAAATGGAACGTCTTCGCCTACCATTACACCTCGGAAAGAGGGATTCCGGGGGCCATCGTGAACAACGTGTGGAAACGTTCGGAACGGTTGTGGGATCGCAACTCTTTCCTCCAAGGAAGTCTAGAATGGCATGTATGGCGCGGGCTGAGCATGAAGTTCAACACGAAATACGCCTCCGACTACACCCACTACATGAACAACAACACGGACATCAAGCTGACAGACAACATCTACAAGCAGCGGGAGTGTTACTTCTCGTGGGCTAACAAATACGCCATCACGGCGGACTGGGACGTGTCCGTGGCCTACGACTTCCAGTGGAACGGTTATGAGGGATTCGACCTGAACAAGGACCACGACAAGGAGCACCCGATGAACACGGCCACTCGTGGCACACACTACATCTCGGCCGCCACGGCCTTCACCGTGGCCGACCGGCTGAAGGTACAGGCCAGTGTGTTGGAGACGTTCGTAGACGAGGAGAAACGCCAACGGGACAAGGCACCGAACAAAAGCAAGGTGACCCCGGGGCTGTTCCTCTCTTACCAACCGTGGAGGAAACACGACATAGTGGTGAGGGCCTTCTACAAGACGGCCTACCGCATGCCGACATTCAACGACCTCTACTACACGGACATGGGCAACCCGGCCTTGCTACCGGAGACCACCACGCAATACAACGTGGGTGCCGTGTACGACCGCACGCGCACCGAAGGCATCTTCCGCAACCTACACCTCAATGCGGACGTATACTACAACGACGTGAGGAACAAAATCGTATCGTGGCCGCAGGGACCTCAGTTCCGCTGGACGACCATCAACCTGGGGCGGGTGGACATCCGGGGGATGGATGCCGGGGCGGCCTGCACGTTGGCCTTTCCCCACGAATGGACGCTGACGGGCAAGTTGCAATACACTTATCAGGAGGCCATCGACGTGACGAATCCGTCGGACACGTACTACCGCGACCAGATACCCTACATTCCCTGGCACAGCGGCTCGGCCATCATGGCCCTCTCGTGGGGCACATGGTCTCTGGGCTATAGCTTCATCTACGTGGGCGAACGCTACAACCAACAGGAGAACATCATCTACAACCATACGCAACCGTGGTACACCAGCGACATGACGCTCATGAAGGAAATACGGTGGGGCAAGGCACGCCTGCGCTTCACGGCCGAGGTCTACAACCTGTTCGACCAAGACTACGATGTCATACTGAACTACCCGATGCCCATGCGTAACTATAAATTCGGCCTTGCCGTGGAACTCTGATATGAAAACCGTCCGAAAGATACTATTCCTTCCGCTCCTGTGTCTGGCGGTCTTGTTCGCCTGCCGGGAGATAGAACTGGTCGTGCCTACGGAGTACGAGCTGCTACCGGGCGTGCCCATAGCCCCGGACGCACGACCGGCCGGCATGTACCTGCTCAACGAGGCCAACATGGGCAGCAACAAGTCGTCCATCGACTACGTGGACTTCCGCAACGCATACTACGTGCGCAACATCTACGCCGAACGCAACCCGGAGGTAGTCAAGGAACTGGGCGACGTGGGCAACGACATCCAGATATACGGCAACAAGCTGTATGCCGTCATCAACTGCTCGCACAAGGTGGAGGTGATGGACGTGCGTACCTGCAAGCGTATCGGGCAGGTGGACATCCCCAACTGCCGCTACATCCGCTTTGCCAAGGGGAAAGCCTACGTCTCGGCCTACGTGGGTCCCGTGGCCATCGACCCGAACGCCCAGTTGGGAGCCGTATATGAAGTGGACACGACTTCGCTTGCCGTCACGCGCAAGGTAACGGTGGGTTACCAACCGGACGAGCTGGAGGTGCTCGGGGAATACCTTTACGTGGCCAACTCGGGAGGCTACCGCGCGCCGGATTACGACAGTACCGTGTCGGTGGTGGAAATCTACGGCATGAAACAAATCCAGAAGATTCCGGTAGGCATCAACCTGCACCGCATCCGCAAGGACCGTTACGGCAAGCTTTGGGTGACTTCGCGCGGCGACTACAACACCATCCCCTCGCGCCTCTACGTGCTCGACCGCAAGGACAAGAACTCGAAGGAGATGGTAGTGAAGGACACGTTGGACATCCCTTGCTCGGAAATGTACATACAGGGCGATTCGCTCTACTTCTACAGCGTGGAGTGGAACAAACAGACAGAACGGAACACCGTCACCTACGGTATCATCGACGTGCGGACGGGCCAACTCGTCACCGACCATTTCATCACGGACGGGACGGAACAGGACATCGTCATCCCATACGGCATCTGCGTGCACCCCACGACGGGGGACATCTACGTGACGGATGCCAAGAATTACGTGTCGAGCGGGGTGCTCCACTGCTACGACCGCCACGGAAAGAAGAAATGGAGCGTGCGCACGGGGGACATCCCCGCACACATGGCATTCTACGACCCGCAATAAAAACGGAATTGGAACATGAGACCCATATATAATAAGGTAATAGGAACGTGCGCGTCCGTCCTGATGGTATCCTGCCAACAGGACATCCCGATGGTCAGCCTCGGGGTGGACAGCCAATACCGCATCGAACGGATGCGGAAACTCATCCTGCGGCCCGAATTCACCGGAGAGGCCTACCGTTGGACCATGAAAGACAGCGGAGGAGCCGATTCCACCGTCTCCACCGAAAGGGAATTCATCTTCGTGGCCGAAAAGCCGGGGACGTACGCCCTGCGCTTAGACATCATCGACGCGCAAAATCCCGTGACGCAGGAGGTGGAAATCAACGTGGAGGAGGAAAGTGTGGCTTACAGCCGGTATATCACGGAGGTGTATGAATACTGTCCGGCTCCCGGACAGTTCGTCAACATCATGCCGCTCTATGAGGAAGGCGACACGGAAGAAGACATGTGCCGGAAAGCCCGGGAAAGCATATCGGGCACGAACGACATCATGATTTCCTTGGGAGGATATGGCGGCTACGTCACGTTCGGTTTCGACCACACCGTGGTCAACGTACCCGGGCAAAAGGACTTCAAAATCTTAGGCAACGCATTCTATGCCGATGCCAACCCGAACCCTTCGGCTCCGGATTCGGGCGGGAGTTGCGAACCGGGCATCGTCATGGTGTCCATCGACCGGAACAACAACGGACTGCCCGACGACGAGTGGTACGAACTGGCCGGGAGCGAATACCATAAACCGGAAACCCGGCACGGTTTCCAAATCACTTATACCCGTCCGGCAGCGGACAAGGCACCCACGCCGGACAACAACAGCCCCATCACGGACACGACTTACATCCTTTGGGAAACCGGAGACGGCGAAAAGGGCTATATTGCGAAAAACGCTTACCACAACCAAGACTACTACCCTGCGTGGATTGCCGAAGACCGGTTGCAGTTCAGCGGGACGCGTCTGGCCGACAACGCCGTGGACGAAAGCGGTGGAAAAGGCTCTTACTTTGTCCTTTACGCCTACGACTGGGGCTACGTGGACAACCACCCTAACAGCGAAGAGGACAAAATCAGTTTCGACATCGGTTGGGCGGTGGACAGCTTGGGGAATCCCGTCCACTTGCCCGGTGTGGACTTCATCCGCGTATATACCGGTGTCAACCAGCAATGCGGTTGGTTGGGGGAAACTTCCACCGAACTGAGCCGTGCCGAGGACCTGCACGTAGAAGACCAGACCCATTATTTACCCAATCCATAACCCTGAAACCATCATGAAGAAAAGAAGATTACATTTGTATACGGCGGCCATGCTGTTTGCATGCACCTACAGCCTGCACGGGCAGACTACTTACACCGACGGCGTGTTCATGCTCAACGAAGACTGGTACGGACACAACAACAGTACCCTGAACTTCATCCGCCCCGACCATCCGACCAACCCGTTCGAGTATTATATCATACAAAACAATGAATCCAATGCCGGACAGTCGTTGGGAGCCACGGCGCAATTCGGTGCCATCTACGGCGACTACCTTTTCATCATCTCCAAACAGGATCAGGACGCGGGCGACGGGCTTTCGCCGGGCGAATCAGCCGAAACCCGCCAAGGGGGCCGCATCGTGGTGGCCGACGCACAAACCATGGAAATCAAAAGCCGTATCCCCATCATCAGAGCCAATGAAAAAGGAGTGTCCATCGCCGACGGGCGCAGTTTCGTGGGCGTAGACGAGACGAAAGGATATGTAGGCACATCGAACGGCATCTACATCCTCAGTTTCTCCCCGTTCGAGATTACGGGACGCATCGAGGGGACGGAGAACCCGCTCATCACAGGAGACGAGGACAACGCCGACGGCGTGGGACCGCTCTACCAGAACCAAATCGGCATGATGCTGCGTACGGCCGATTATGTATTTGCCATACAACAGGACAAGGGTGTCTTGGTAATAGACCCACAGACGGACAAAATCATACATACCGTGGAGGGATGCTTCAGCACCATGGCGCAAAGCAAGGACGGAGACATCTGGGTGGGACGCAACACCAACATGGACTATCAGCATTACCCCTACGGCAACATGGGGTCGAGCGGTGAATGTTGGGAGGGCAAGGAACTCTTGCACATCGACCCTGAAACGTTCGAGACCGAAGCCGTCCCCATGACAGAAGGAGGCATCAATCAGACGTGGTATGCCTGGACGGCCGGCTCCTTATGTGCCAGCACGCAGGAAAACGTGCTCTACTTTACTTATAATGACAACCGATGGAGTTGGTTCACGACCTCCAAGCTCTACAGGTTCGATATCGACACGCGGACATTCACACAGATTTACGACAGTGCCACGGACAAACGTTATTTCTACGGAGCAGGCATACGCATCCATCCGCTCGACGACCAGATTTACGGGGCACTCTATTTGGACAACGTAGTGCAAAGCTACTGGATATACCAAATGGACAACCAAGGGAACGTGTTGAAAGAACTGGAGCCGATAGACCGTTACTGGTTCCCGGCCTTGTTCATCTTCCCGGACAACCACGCGCCCGAGGTGGAGGAACTGCCCGACGTCACGTTGGAAAACGGGGCGGTGGAAATAGACCTGAGCAGCAAGGCTACCGACAAGGACAACTTGGACGCGGCCATCGTGAAGACCGTAAAGTCGAACAGTAACGAGGACGTGGTGGAAGCCCGCATCCGGAACCACCGACTCACCCTGCAACCGAAAACCGTCGGGGAGGCCGACCTCGTCATCCGTTTCAACTCCAACGGAAAATACGTGGACCGTACGTTGCACGTAAAATCCCTCACCACCGGAATCCGCCATACGGAAGAATCCCCGGTACGTGTATGGGGCAAAAATGGACGCATCCACATCAAGGGATTGCAACGGGCCACCCGCGTCCTCGTATACGGCACGGACGGACAACCCGTACGCGACACGGTGCTGTCACCGGGCGACTGCATCGAAGGGTTACCGGGCGGAAAATGCTACATCTTGAAAATTAACGGCAAACAGTATAAACTGATTTATTAATTCACAAATGTTCAATCTTATGAAAAGGATTACCAAAAAAATGGCGGTACTCACAGCCATGGGTTGGTTCGCCCTGTCCCACGCAACGGCGGGCGACTTTTTCCAGCCCAAAGAGTATGCCTTCAAGAACGTCGGAATGAGTTCGCAGTCCACCATCAACATCCCGATGACGGACTTGTTCACCTATCCCGACGGGATGGATGCCACAGCAAACCTCGACGAAGCCGGGGTCAAGGCCGAATTCGAATTCACGGACGAAAACGTAGTGGGCCTGTACAAGTATGAATATTACAGCTTCGGAAAGGTGCAACAGCTCTACCTGATGCGCAAAGGGGGATATGTGACAGGAGCGGCCGATGTGAAAGTTAAACTGACCTATAACGGGGAAACGGTGGAAAACACACTGGATATAGACATCGTGTCGCTCATCGCCCAAGATGACGAATACACGACCGACCTCGGGCAGGCACTGATGATGCCGGTTCTGAACAATGACAATTTCATGAAGAACGGCGACAAGGCCAACGCCACGATCGAAATCCTGCAAGCCCCCATTAACGGACAGGCCACTATCGTTGAAGGAGCCGACGGAGAACAAGATACCATCAAATACGTGCAGAACGAGGGGCTGGACAACTATTCATTTGACGAGTTGAAGTATAAGGTGACGCTCGGCGAAGAGACCTCGGAAGCTACCGTGAAAATCAATATTCACAAGAATGCATACGCTTCGCGCGTTATCGACTTCCTGCCGGCACCGGGGCAGTTCACCAACCAACTGTCCACAAGCGATGCCGCAGAAGGGACATTGGGAACAAAAGGAGGCACCCTCAGTTTGGGTTCATTCGGAGGATATGTCATCTACGGCTTCGACCAACCCATCATGAACAACCCGAAAAACCCCTATGGGGTTGATTTCACCATCAGGGGCAACTCATTCGTAGCCAACATCTACGGCGTATGGACGGAACCGGGTGCCGTACAAGTATGCCAAGACCTGAATGGCAACGGCGTACCCGATCCGGAGGAACCTTGGTACGAACTGGCCGGTTCGGACTACTGGTTGAGTACGACCAAACGGAATGCCCGGATGACTTATTACAACCCGAATTACGACAAGCGTTACACCGTGCCTTGGACACTGAAATACACGGATAAGGACGGGAAAGAACAGATGGAAGCCGGTGCCGTGCTGACCAACCAGTTCCACCAGCAGTCCTACTATCCCGACCCGTTCGATTTCGGTTGCGACCGAGACTCTGTAACTTTCGAAGGAGCTATTATCCGTAGTTCGCTGGACATGAGCGCACCAAGCTACATCGAGTTCTACCGCGCCCCGGCCTTCGGCTACTGCGATAACCGCGGGTATAACAAGACGGATCTCGCCATCGCCCAAAATCCCTATTACAATGACGAGAACGGCAATGCCGCTGACGGCTTCGATATCAGTTGGGCCGTAGACAAGGACGGTAACCACGTGGAACTGGACTCTGTGAATTTCGTAAAAGTCTATTGTGCCGGAAGCGCCAATGCCGGATGGTTGGGAGAATGGTCTACCGAGGTCCTGGGAATCGGCATCACGACTCCCGACCCGGACCACGTGCCTCAGGACTATTACCTAAACTATATCGGCATCACGCAGCTTCAAGTCATCCAAGGACAGGAATGCCAGTTCGAAGGTTTCCTTTTCAAAAACGGACGGCCTGTCACAGAGGGGACACAGAAATGGTGGCTCTCGACCGACAGCGTGGGTACCATCGACAATACCGGACTGTTCAAAGCCACAGGTAAAACGGGTAAGACTAAAATCTACTTCACACAGAAAGAAGATGTCCCGACCGACTCCATCGACATCGAGATTGTAAACCTGACTTCCGTACTCATCGACCTGGAAGGCAATGCCAGCACCGTGTCTAACGACAGCACGAAGATGATTGTAGGCGAAACCATCTACATCAACGTGCAATGTACGGACAGCCGTGACGGCAGCCTGAACGGTACCGGACGCAACCGCTACATCTACGAGAACTTCGACTGGACGACCTCAAACCCCGAAGTGGGAACCATCAACAACGGTTCTTTCCACGGCCTGAAAGCCGGTCGCACCATGTTGCATGCTTACTCACGTTCCAACCCGGAACTCTCCGACTCCATCCTCGTCATCGTGGAGGAAGCACCGGAACTCAAGCCCGTCAGCGACCCCATACGCCTGGCTTATTATGAACCGGAAGGCACCAAAACCAGTAGCGAGCTCTTCACGGCCGGAAACGGTTCCACGATCTATCTGGACGGCGTAAAGTCCACGAGCCACTACGAACACGCCATCGAGAAGAACGAACTGGGCTATAAATACAACGAAGGGGAATACGTCACAGACACCCTGACCTTCGACCTGACCCATTACGGGCAGAAGAAACAAATGCAGTTGTGTATCGTCTACGCCCCCGACACGAAGGCTTCCGACCGTCTCCTGCTGTACAGCGACAAGAACGCCGTGAAAGCATACGATGCCGAAGCCCGCGAAGAACACGTGAAGACTCTCATCGAAGAATTGGCGGCCGATTCCGTACAAGGATTGACGGCTGACGGTGCCTTTACCTACATCGCTGCCGGAGACAGCATATACCGTTACAACACGGTCGATGCCTGCTGCACGCACAAGCTGCAACTGCCCGGAAAGGTTACCGTCGACCGCATGCTGACGGCACGCAACCTCCTGTTGGTCGTTTCGCATACCCCGGCCGGAGACTACCACCTCGACATGTTCTACAAGACCGACCTTGAAGCCATCAAGACATTCAGCCTGTCCAAACCCGCAACCGACATGGCCGTAACGGGCGACAAGCTCTATGTCCTCACCTCTGCGGACGGCAAAAGCGGCATGGACATCTTCGACCTGAAGAACTTCATACAGGAACGCCAAGTGTCGTTGGGACAGAAAGGACTCGGCGTGGAAACCCTCGTGGCTCGGGACGCACGTGTCTACGGCATCCGCCCGTATAACCCCACGACGGAAGAGGCTGCGGCCATCCTCGAGTTCAACACGACCAACCGCACGTCCAAACTGATCGGGACTGACGGTATCCAGGCCTACTTCAAAGGCGTACCGGCCGCAGTCAAGCCGATGGGCGGCGACTCCATCCTGTTGGCCAACTACAACGGCTTCACCGCCTACGACACCAAGACTGGGGAAATCCGCGACGGCATCATCATGGCGGTCGGAAACAGGGTATACCCCACCGAAGCCGTACAGGATACTCTCTCGCAGCGTACCTACGTGGTTTATGCCGATGAAAACGCGGAGACCTACCAGGGAGCCGTCTATTATGGCGATGAGTTCACCAAAGAATTCGACATCTACGACCTCGGACGCACACCGGCCAACCTGTCTGCCGTACCAGAATTCGCAGACAACGAGGCACCGAAACCGGCCAGCCGCTTCAGCATGAGTCCCAACAGCTACTGTTACGAAATGGGTACCAGTGCCTCCGCGCATACCATCTGGAAATCCAGCAACTTCACCGACCACGAGGGAGACTTCGACATCTACCTGCGCGGACTCGAGAAATACCCCTGGATTACGCAGCTCGACAATCTTGAAGACGGCGACATCCGCATCGAGGCTCTTTACAGGGGTACGGTGGACAAGGATTCCGTCATCACCTTCCAAGTAGAAGCCATCGACCGCGCCGGAGCTTCCACGCTCGTGGATGCCACCTACACTATCAAGGCGCAGATCGTCAAGCCCACCGTGGCCCAAGCCATCAAGGACACCACGACCGTGCTCGGCACCGATACCCTGCGCATCGGCCTGAAAGAAGTCTTTGCCTACACCGGCACCACCTACGGCGTCACTCTCGCCAAGACCGTGTCGGCCAACGACAATGCCGCCCTCGTGCGCGACAGCATAGACACCGCTACGGACTCGCTCATCCTCATCCTCACACCCGGAAAGACCGGCATGGCCAACCTGGCCGTACACTACACCGTGGCTAAGGAAGGCTATGGCGAGAAGTTTGCCGAGACTACCTTCCGTCTCGTCGTGGAAGACCCGAGTGCGATAAGCGGCAGCACCGTGGCACAGCACTTCCAAGTACTGGCCAACCCCTTCAACGACCATTTGGAGATCCGTATACCGGAAGACGGTACCGTGACCCTCTATGACATGAACGGACGTGCCCTCATGCAGAAACAACTACAGGCAGGTACGAACATCATCCCCACAGGGACACTGGCAAACGGTACCTACCTCCTGAGCTACAAGGGAGAAACCCAGAAGGTCGTACGCGAGTAAACAAAAGCCCCGTCCAAAAGGTTTAAACCAAAACAAAGAGAGGTTGTGTTTTTGACACAACCTCTCATCTATTATTAACATTACACCCAAACAATAAGCATATAGCAAATACTGCTATACTTACATTTTTCATATCCTTGCCTTTATCAGTTTTATTTCCCCATCCTTATTTCCCACAAAAGCCCAAAGCCATCCTTTATCGACAGTCATACAATGTATATTGACAATATGTTTTTCATCCGGAGAAACACCAAAAATGCCCAATTACCCCAAACCGACCTGTTGTGCTCTACTTTTTCGTCCAAAACCGGAAAGTCTGAATACGTGGAAAGCACCTTTGATACAATAAAATTAGCAAAATCAGGGATAAAATCAGCAAGAACGAAGATTCTGGCGTTTTCAGCCCTGTTCTTGCTTCACTCCGTCCACATACAGTTCCTTGTTGATGTAAAGTTTGCCCTCTTGCCGGCAGGTGAGGGAACCGCCCTCACCCAAGGTGATGTTATACCCCTGTCCGGCCAAGATATACTCCTCGGAAATCCATAACTCTCCGGTCAGTTGGCTCCAGTCCACATTGGCAAACAGGCGAATCACTTTCTTACCGCCTCCTCTCTCTTCATAGAATTGCTGCGGCACATCCGCTCCTGCTTTCAAGGCCTCGTACAGCCGCATGGCGTCATCAGCCGAGTAGACACCGGAATAACGGTGCTGCGGCATATCCTCCTCTTCCTTGGTAGACCAAGGGATGATTGCAGAACCGTCTCCCCCACCGGCCACCGGCCCGTCTTGCAGGATGATTTCATCAAAACGGCACATTTCTCCGGCTTGTACCTGCGTAGCATCCTTTCCTGTCGGTTTTCCATTACCGTCGAGATTGACACCATAGATATTTCCGGTGTAGCTTTTATTATCGTACATCACAATGAAAAAGCCCAACTGGCTTTCCGGGCGTCCGTCCTCTCCCTCCCAAAACTTGAAAGGAGGCACATACAAGGCATGATAAAGCCTCTGATTGGTTTCGTCCGTATAGCGTTGTCTCCATTCGAATTCTATCCCCAAATTGTCCTCATCTGTATCATAGTGGAATGTCACATAATGGAAGTCTCTCGTGGACGTAGCTACCGTATTGTCGAACTGGTGAAACTCCGCCATATTGAACGTGGCCTGCTTCGGCAGGTTGGGGAATATGATTTTACAAGACTCCACCGGTTCTTGCGTTTCCCCATTCTTATCCTTATGTATAAACTCACAAAAAACCAGTTTACTCACCTGTCTTTTAAACGCCATAGACAGTTTGAAATCACCCGGCCTTACTTTATCCGACACCGTATGCCCCACAAAATATTCCAAGCCTTTCGAGTAGTCTCCAAACATCACCCTTCCTTGCGCCGTTCCATCAGACAGCGTGTCTATGTGCACGCCTGCAACGGGATTTTCCACCGGATATTTATCGTCCGCATAATTTGCGGCAGGGGGATTTGACAAAGCATGAAAAGTATATTTGACAGTTTCGTCCTCCTCCCAATAGAATGCGGAAGCTTTGTCCTTGGCCGTCAATTCTCCGGTAACTCCATCCGTAACCTTATAACATCCCCAACGGGGCTTTCCCAATGGTTGGTTATTCAGCACCATGGTCTTAAGGAAATAGAACTCCCCGAATTTAGGCCCTGTTTCGTTTTGTCCGATAGCGTCACGTTTCTGTACAAATCCTGTGCCTACTCCCGAAACAACGATTTCCCTCTGCCCTATCGGCAGCACCATGTCGTCCGATTCCTTGTCGCACCCGGCCAGCAAAAGGACGAGCATCCCCATCATCCACCTTATCTGAATTGTCATATTCTTCATCATTCCTCCTTCTTCTATTTGTCCGAACCGACAAAAGCACCCGTTCCGTCGGCACTGTTACCCTTATCCTTCAACTCCGACGTACTTCCCGAACCTGCGGTAAACGTTCCTGCCTCATAATGGGGCTTCCCTTCGTAAGGTGAGGTGTCGAATCTGTTCCACCCCTCGTTTTTCGTAATCTCCACCACATCTCTCATCGCCCCGATAACCCCTCCGAGGGTGTACCAGCTATGAGCATTAGGCGACGGATAGTTCGGATCCATTGCCACCTTGCCGAACGCAATACTGCCGGTCACCGATGCCTTGTCGACATAACCCACCAAGCCGCCCACTGCGGCATGGGTGTTCGTTTCTTTATAGTCGGCCACTTTTCCACCCGTCACGTCTCCGGCCACAGTAACATCGGAAACCAGGGCGCCAAACCGCACACCGCCTGCCACGCCACCGGTATAGTTCCAAGAGCCTTCGGCCTCCTCCGCATGAACAGACACACGCACGTTGCCACCCTCCAACGTCCCGTTGGCATCAGTAAGCAGCCCCACCACGCCGCCGGTATATCGGCTACCCGTTCCCCGGCACTTGTTGGTGACCACAATTTCGGCTCCTGAGCCACCCCGCAAATTGTCGACATTTGCCAATGTTCCATTGCATTGCCCTACGACTCCCCCCATACAAGAGGTATATGCCGCTTCTGGGTTGGCCGCCTCTGCCGTAACTTTAATGCTGCCCGACAGCATGATGTCCGTCAGGCTGCCCCGGGGCAGTTTTCCCACCAACGCCCCGATACAATAGGCCTTATCCAGTCCATCGCCATTGTGCAGCGTAATGTCCAGTTCGGCGTCCGCCAGGCTCACGTTGCTGACGGTACCTCCCTCGCAGACACGGGCCAATACCCCCCATCCCGTATCGTGGTCGACAGTCAACGACGCATCGGGGTCACTCTCTTTGTGTATGAGCCGGGCACCTCTCAATTTCAGGTTCTCCACCGTACCGTACAAAGTGTTGAACATAGGGTTCACCAAATTCAAAATGCTGAATCCTCCTCCGTTGAAGGTCACGATATCCGGCAGATCCTCCGGAATGAAAGACTCTCCGTTAAAATCCACATTTGCCATCAGCTTCATTTCGTTCCGGTGCTTGTTTTTCTGCAACAGCGTTACCGTATCACCATACAAGGTACACGTATAATCCTTGTTGCATTCCTTAATGGCATTCATAAAATCTTTTATATTGAAATTATCATACTTCGCCGTCGTGATGGTGTCATCGTCATCCCCCCAATAATCGTCCATACCATCCTGAGTGATGTTGCTCTTCAAATCTTCCAACGAAACCGTGTAGGACTCTCCGGCCTTCAACTCCCCCAATTCCTGTACGTCGGATATGGTGATATAAGCATATTCGCTTCGCTTCAATAGGGAAAACGTACTGTAATCCCCCGGTGCCAGATGGAAGGTGACCGACTTCTCACCTCCTTCGTCATCCACCTGCGCGGTGATTTGCCGGCTCTCCTCCTCCACAAACCGGAAATGCAGTCTGTTCTTTTCGTCCAACTTCATCGTGCAGGCGTTTTGCAGCGAGCGTTCCACCCCGCCAACCGGCTTGAACCGCAGTCCGTATTCATCTTCATCGTCCACTCCGACAAGTGTCAGGCGTGTACAAAGATGATGAAACGCCAGATGCACGGCATGTCCGTACTCGACTTTTTCGGTCACGGCTTCCAGCGGGTCGGGATTGAACACTGAATCACGGTACGCAAAACGGTCCAGCACCACCGGTTCCAGCTCCACGCCAACCTGAGCAATAGGTCCCGTCCAGTTTTCCAGATAATAGGCCGTGAACTTCGCCTCCTTCGCGTTCCAGGGCCAAGTCATCTCATACTGCTCTTCCGTTCTGGTATTGACCCACGCTCCGTTTTCCAGCGTCAGTATCGTATATTTGGTCACCTTCTCTTCCGTCTGGGATTCGGTGGTCAGGGGGTCTAAGGTAAACTCTGCCGACACATGAATCACATCGGCCTCCTTAAAGTCCTTCTTGTCCGCTATACCCCGTTTCAGTCCGGCCACGTCCTGCGGCCATGCCGTGGTGAAACAAACCGGTATCCCCGGCCGACTTTTCACGCCATAGAGAGCATCCACATCCTCCCGGCATCCCACCGACAGCAACAGCATTATGCCATACACCATCCATTCTATCTGTCTCTTCATACCGCAAATCCTTCTTTTTCCGATTAATCCGTAATGAGCACACGGTTGATTATTTCACCGGTAACCGACCCTCCGAAGCCGGAGGGCATCCGACCGACCACACCATCGACTATCTTCTTGTAATCCAAGCCCGTTTCGTCCTGCATATCCCGAGCCTGTACCATGCCGTGGAACTTGCAGTCGGACACACGGCCTCCGGTCATCTCCCCGGCCAGCACACCGGCCACACCGTCGCGGCACATCATCGCCGCCTCGCGCACCGTGCAACCGTAAACCTCACCGCCCGAAATGCACCCTGCAATACAGCCGGAAAGGGCATCCGCAGTCATGTTTCTCACCGTCACGAAATCCAGATGCAGGTTTCTCAGCCGTCCGCCGCGTATCTCCCCTATCAGTCCCACCCGTCCGGACGAAGGCGCGGTATGTTCAAAATCCAACATCAGATTATGCAAGACATAGCCTTTGCCGTCAAACGTCACCCCCTCCGGCAAAGCCTTGATAAGCGCTCCGCTTGCATCGGGCTTCATATCCTTGCAGTCTATATCGTTCCACAAATAAAAAGTCCAGCCCGGGCCCAAAGTTTCCTCGTTGTTATACACCCCGTATTGGGCCAGCAAAGTACTATCTTCTGTGGTCATGCTCTCCATATTATCCGCATTCCGGTTGTACACTTCCAGCCATACGGCAAACTGTTCTTCCGAATGGATGCCCGGCAACTTGTCCACCTCTCCCACATGCTGTTCGTTCCAGTCTATGATTTCATGAGGATAGACGGTAGGGGTAATCCCCTCCATGCGGATGGTCAGCGGATGCTTCCAGCCTCCCTCCAGTCCGGTCAGGGCCTCTCCTCTCGTGGGCTTCACTCGCTGGGGTTTTCCGGTCTTGTCCTTCACTTCGATATAGTCTATCTTCGCCCCGGCAGGCAGAATGACCGGATAGACCGTTCTCGGTTCCTGCCCCACCAACAATGTGTAATCATCCACCCGCGGAGCGGTAAAGGAAGAACGACCGAAGTCATATTGGGACGCCCTGTCCAACGGCACCGTATCCACCGTCAACGGAAAATCTTCATAGGGAAACGGGTCTATCTCTTTTCTAAGGATATGCGCTCCCAAGACATGATAGGTCAGGTGCACCGTCAGTTTCTCATTGCCCTCAGTGTCCGGCGAGAATCCTTCGCCCAAAAAGAGCAATACCATCGCAAACCGGTGTCGGAACTGATAATTTATATTGTCATACTGCATTTTTTGGGCGGTCAATAAGTCCACAATATGTCCATCCTCCGTAAAGATGTGGATATAATGTTCCCCTTTTTGGCTACCGGAAGGTACAACCAAAGAACTTCCATTCGATTTCACGTAGTTCAGCGGCATCTTCTCCTTGGGCGCAAACGGAAAATAGGCAAACGTGACCCCGAACTTGCCCAAAGCCACATTGGCAACTTCCGTCGAAGTGAATTTTCTTGCCCCTCCCATATCGGAATAGGTCAACTTCGTATTCTTCAGATAGAGCGTGTCGTCATTACCCTTTCTATGGCTCCAACGGTCGGGCTTGGCGCAATTCGGGTCATGGTAGGAGAAGAAACCTATCGTGTCGCCGGACCCAAAGGTGTCATATGACATCGTGAGTTTATTATCCGGTGTGGCTCTGACCGCCATAGCACCGGCTATTTCGCCCTCTATTTGCAGATAGTCCATCCTCAAAGGGTCATCTCCCGTCCATATCTCGTCCTGCCGGCAGCCGATGAAAAGCAACATCACTGCCAACCATCCCCATATCCTATATCTATGCTTCATACTCATGGTGTTTCTATTTCGTTGAAAGTTGTTCCTCTGTTATATCAGTGTCACCTACCTTGATATGAAATCCCCTGAAGTCTATCTTAAAATTGTCACCGTTGAACTCCGGCAACGCCGTACCGACCGGAACTTCTATATTTCGCAGCAGGTTGAACACCCATTTACCTTCCCCCTCGGACCACATGCCAAACCTCATCAGGCGATAGTTGGTTTTCGAGGGATTCTTGTTATACGCCTTTGCCAAAGCCATCAGGTCGTCCCAATTCGTGATGCCGCTCTCGCCCAATACAGGCCTCTCTATAAGTTTTGTACTCCAAACCGTAACCTCCACATTCACAAATTCTATTTCGCGCCCTTCCACCTTATCCAGCAGCTTCACATTAAAGGTAAACTGGTATCCGGGCCAGAGTTTAAGGGGCACATTCTTATACTCCACCCACTCACGCTTATTGTTGTCATACCTCCACCAGTCCATAGTCTCCGGAAACAGTCCGTGAAACACCTTGTCCTCCCCCAAGTCGATAAACAATTCGGGTCTGTGTCCAAAGACACGAAACTGGGACCTATCCGGCGGAAGCACCCATATCGGGGTGGAGAAAACCATATTCGTTTCATCAGATTGCAGGAGCGAATCTTTGACCCAAAAAACATTTTTCTGAGAATACCTGGCACCAGGTTGCCCGTCCTGATATATTTCCCCCTTCAAACGGCTAAATGCCTGACTGCCTTCCGTTGATTCTTTGCCTTCAAACCCCGGAGTTTCCAGCCAGATTCGTAAATAGTCCACCCAAACCCTGATTTTGTCCCCATTCAGTGCCTGTTGCAATTCGCCAACCTCACTATGAAAACGGAAGCCAACGGCAGCCATCTTGTGTTGCAAACTGAACTGAAGCGTGGTACCAAACCCCACATTCTCCAATTTTCCCCAGATGATATCCACCTCTTCCGCTGCCGGAGTGCCCAAGGGAGCAATCATCCGCTTGAATTCATTACCCAAAGTGTCGTCCGCTACCTTTGGGTACTGCTTCCCGAAATACATCATTCTGAAATTATCCGTCTGCAAATAACGCCGATTATCTGTCTTTCCATCAAAACCCGGATTTCGTTCCTCCTTCTGCACCGGATAGTTATACAGATTGTCCAGATAAACCGCCTCTACAAGATTCTTCTCCTTATCCTGTACATAAATGTCTTTCCACATCAACGGTTCCTTTGTCTCCACCTTGGTATAGACATACCCGTATCCTGCTTCATCGAACACACATTTCGCACTGGCCATCTCCCCGTCCGGATACGAGGGATATGTGAAAAGCATCGTACGGCTAGTGATGGCTTCTTCCTCTCCCACCTGTCCTTCACCGCTCCGAGTAGCAATGCCCAGCCCTCCGGTAGCGGCACAAACCATGACCGGTTTGTTTCCGTCTACGTCGCTTTTCATGCCAACGCCCGGCTCATCGGCACAAGCTGCCGTCCACAGCAGCAAAACTGCCGCCATACATATTCTCGCTTGGATATAATATCTGTTTCTCATATCGTTCCTATGGTTGTGTTTTGGGTTTGACGGGCACCAACTCCATGTCTACCTCGGCTTTGCTCCACGGCTCCAATATCGCCGTCAGCACCACCACCTCGTGGGTGACGGCATCGATGACCAACGATAAGTTCAGCCGATGCCCAGCCTTTAAAGAAATCTCTGCCTTATTGGGCACAAATTTATACAGTGTGGTACTTTCGTTACCATCGTTTCTCTTCACGTTAAAATAGAGAAAGTCTTTTCCCTCGTTCAACAAACTCTGCTCCGGCACGATGGCCTGAAAGAGGTATTCCTGATAGCGTGCTCCCGTATCGTCCGTTTTGACCGGAGAAACTGTGCGCCGCATGATAACGTTCTTTCTCCTATCAGAACCGGCCTCGGTCTTGTCATCGGCATCCGACACACGGACAGTGCGCCGCCCGTCGTTGTCGATGACCTCCGAATAGCTCACTTCGTATGCCCGCAACATACTGCGCAAATAGGCACTCTGCACCGCTTCCGGTGGGAAAGGTCCCTCTGCCGGATTGTCTCCCACAGGAAGTTTCACCTTCACCTGCACCATGGCAAACGCATGATGGAAGGTGAGGGGTACCCTTTTACCGCGCTCGCTCAAGAGCTGACGCCGATAGGCTATCAGCATATCGGCCTCATCCAACGCCCCCTCTGCACTCTGGTCATCAGGCACTTCGTCCAGATAATGCTTGCCGGGAAAGTGTACGGCCTCGAAAGGGAAATAAATGGAAGTCGGGACAAGCGTAAGCCAGTTGAAGCCCTCCCCCTCCGCTGCAGAAAACTTATAAGGATATTCGTCGGGGCCTACAGTATCGTTCGTATGCGTATATCTATAGGTATAATAGTTTCCATACTCGTCCTTAAAGTTCGGCTGAGAATAATTCACCGGACAGTAGACGCGGATTTCATCGCCCTCATGAAAATATTCGGACTCATAAAGCGCATTCTCTCCTTGGCCCACTATGGCCCGGAAATGCACACCCGAATCCTCGCTCTCCGACACCGCCATTTCTTCGGGAGAGGTGCAAGCCCCGAACAGCAGGAATCCTATCGGTATGATATATTTCAGTTTTTCCATAATCCTTGCCATCTTTATTGTTATATGCCGCCCGGCGTCACTTCTTCCCATCCTCCGTCTACCGGCTTGTCGTCTATCCAGGTGGTCACCCTTACGTCCAGAGAGTTGTCTCCCGGTTCAGGCCATTGTCTGACTCTCGCCTTGATTACCACATGCGTGCCGCGTACCAACGATTCCAGATTGGGCAGCTTGGCCGACACCGATACGGGATTTTGATCCGCACCCTCCTCTGTTTTGCGGATCTTCAACGTCAGATAATACTCCTGCACATTATTCTCCTGTGCATCATCCTTCTGTACATCATCCCTCTTCACATTGCCCAGAAACTTGGTTTCATGCAGATAATAAGTATTTTCATCGGCTTTTGGCTGCCCATCATCATACTTAATAGCTATGGGCTTTTCATACACATGGCTATAACCGTGAAATCCGGATTCCGCCGGCACTTCATAATTTCTCACCCATTCCTGTGCGTCTGTCGTCCCGGCCAGCTTCACCAATTTGTCCCACTCGCTGTCGTTCATGCGGGGCACCAGATACGATGTCTTGGCCAACTGGTCTATCTTCCATTCCAACACCTCCATGGGAACGGCATTATCCCCGTTCTCATAGCTCAAGGAGAATTTCACGGGCACATAGGCCAGTTCCACAGTCACTTTCGTGAGGTAGACATGCGTGGCCCGAGTGACAAAATCCTCCATTCCGTTATCCACCGAAAGCGTGATGTGCTCCTTGCGCGAAGCGATAGGAACCTTGCCATGTTTGGGGAACGGGAAGTTTCCGGTGCCGTTGGTCAGCTTCAAGCTGTCCAGCCCGGTTATCATTTCCGCTCCCGGCAGCGTGACTATATCTTGAATCAGTTCTTCCGAATTGGCCAGGGCATACAATATCTTTTTGCCCACCGTTGTCATGATGCCTTCCTTCTTATATTCATACAGGAAACGGCTATCTTCGGGGACACTGTAATTTTCGACGTCCATCAACTCGTTGAGCTCTACGTTCTTCGTTTTTTCATCCAACAGAATGACGCGCAGTTCCTTCACCTTTTCACAATCGGGCACATCCCTTGTCGGTGCGGAGAGTGCGACATTCAGTTGCATTACAACGGACTGCGGCACACGAGCATACGCATCGTCAAATCCGGGCTCTTCTACGGAGTCCTTGCAACTGCCCAACAGCAGGGCCATCCAAAGAATACCCCAAGACAAACTGCCATACAGGAAATTATGAACCATTGTTTTTCTCATTGCCTTTTATCGGTTGTATCAAATTTCTACTGACTGGTTACGGACCCGCCGACTCTGCACGCCCACAGTCACATCCACATAAGCCCAACGGTCTCCCACAAGGAAGAAGCAGAACTTGTAGTTATATTCACGGTCAAGGTATTCTTGCACCTTGTAGCTCTGTTCGGCCGTATTGCGGCCCGACACCAATCTTTATTATATATAAGAAAGATCAAAGTTCCTCGAATTGCACCCTCACGCTCCAATTCAACACACTGATGCCGATGTTCACGTAAGCCAGCTCGCCCCCCTTCAGGAAGAAGTCCATCTGGTAATCGTACCCCCTGTCCAGAAATTCCTGAGGCGAGTAACGGTAGATTTCCTCCGAGCTGCGCAGGCGGGACAACATGTCGGGCAAGTTCACCCGTACGATTTCGTTGCCGTTGCGCTTGTCCGTAATGGACAACACACCATCGTCCGCCGGATCCTCATGGTACATGATGCGGGATGTCATGAAGTCCGCATGGGCTATCTTGCCCATAACGGCATCCGTATCGTCCGAAGCGGCACGCACCGGCGTACGGTCGTCCGTATTCCACGTGTCATGGGGTTGGTAAACCACTGGCCCCATACTCTCGTCCACCGAGTTATCCCAACGAAGCTGCATGTTGCGGTCCACAATTTTCATATCGTAATTCTCCACGTCCATATCCGTAGGGTCATCCAATTCACGGAGTGACACGTTAATCTTCTTTGTGTTGCGCATCAAAGAGATTTTATGGTAAGTGGGACGCTGTCCGAACACTTCCACCGGGGTACATTCCATACCGTGCCATACCGTGTCGAGCGGCAGACCGCCGTTGTCCACCCAATTCAACGTTCCGCCGGAAAAAGTACGGGATTCGCACTCCAAATGCACGCCCACCTCACACAGGGAATCACCGGACTCGGGCAAAGCCCTCAGAAAGCGGGCACGGTCTGAAGCAAGCATGTCGTCATAACAACATTGCCCTGCCAATACCAGAAATTGGTAACGACCCGGTGCCAGGTCCATGTGCATGGCATAAAGCGGGTCGGCCAAGGGACGGTAGTCCCCCTCGTTCTTCACCTCACGGCAGGTCACATAATGCCCCGTTTCGTCAAACACATACACGCTCACCGCCCCCACGTGGTCGTTGAACATGTCGGCACGCTGCAGGTTATAGTCATATTTAAACGACAAATACAGCCCTGTAGGACAGTCCTCCGTCTCGTCGTGCATCATGTCGCAGGACACCGTCAAGGCACCGGATATCAACCCGCACCACACTGCAAACCATTTTTTAATCATATACCCCATAAGACTTATCTTTTCGTACTACATTCACATTATTCATTTACTATATGTCGTGGGAGTCCCCTATCGGGACTTGCCTCCTTATGTTCCATTCCGTTGGGTGCGTTTCCTTTTCACCCTGCCTTTAAAACGCACGGTGTCCGCACCGGATGTCTTTCCCGTCGTCGTCCCCAGCCTCAACGGTACCGGCCGCTTCCTTTCACGAAAGCCTTCGGGGAGAGAATTGTTTTTAAAAAGCGGAGGATGCGGCCGCCGAACCGACCGACATGCCCTCCACTATGATTATAAATTAAAGATCTACGTTTTGCTGACGTTTAGCCCAAGAAAGGATATTCACCTGAATCTTCACAAAAGCTTCTTTAGGATCGTCCCATTCGTCTTCAATAGGCGTGATTTCCGGATCACCCGGACTGCTGACAGAAGTCACGCTCAGTTCGTACCAGTTGTTACGGAGTACACCGTAGCGTCCCAAATGCTTTGCTTCAGTATATATCTTTTGTTCACCACTTATCGCATACGGAGTCAAATCGTCACCGAAATGTTTGATCAACGCCTTGTAGTAGCTTTCACCGGCCTTGAAGTACTTGATGGCGCCCATACGTCTGTCGATAGATTTCAGATAGTCACTTGCGACCTCCACGCCTTCTTCCATACGTTTGTTGCCGGTATTTTCTTCTTTCTCATAAGTTTCTTTAGTAACAACCTCCCATTTGTCTTTTTGAGTATCGAAACGCTCATATTTTGTATAGGTTATCGTCCCACCTTCGGCCATAGCATATTTACCACCGGCTTTACCTTCTTCCTCAGTAGGCAGAGTTACCTTCGCGGCATTATGTTTATCAAAAATACCCAACTCCCGACGCTCAGCGTCACTCATGGATTCTAATACTTTCTCCTTCAACATTTCCGTATTGTAGATGGAAGCAGTCGTACCCAACTGGTAGAACGTGCCGTCTTTGTCTGCATTTCCGGGTACATACGTGGCTTTGAATATCACGCGGGTCGTGGCATATTCAGCTTGATTGTCGGTATCGAACGTGTTCTCCAAGCAATATTGAGGGGCTTCCGGGCCGAACTGAGTGAATGTCACTCCCGCATTATCTTCCAACACGTTGAACTTCTCTTTCACTTCCGTCAACTGAGCGTCTGTCAACTCCTGACCACCTTTCACCGAAGCGGTAACAGACCAAGCATAATTTCCGTCTACTCCCCAATATACACGATAGGGATCAGCAACAGTTCCGATGAAACGCGTTTGAGTGGCACTCCCCACTAAATAATCTTTCCATGTATCGATACCGGTCACGTCACGTACCAGTTTTGAGGTCTTGTTCGTCACGTCCAAAGCCCAAGCTGTCATCGTCACCTTGTCGCCCTGATACGATTCCCCCGTGACATCCATTTCTCCACGAGGTTCGGCCAAAGTAACCTTAGCCATACCGCGTTCCACGTAAATATCAGCAGCCTCCACTTTTTCCGCTTCTGCTTTCGTCGGTTTGATTTTGTCCTCAATGGGCACCAACGTGGTAACCTTCGTTCCTGCCGCATCAGAACTGATAGGAGCATTTGCCATGTAGAAGCCGTCACCCGTCATGTCAGCCACGTTCATCGCGCTGGCAGTCAAAAAATCTCCGAAAGTCATTGCTTTTTGTTGCGTATCTCCGAATTCTACCGAACCATCGGCATTAATCGTAAAACGTCCGTTTTTGTTCAGCACCACCAAGGCATAACGCTTATCCTTTATGTCGGTCAAGGCCGGCACTTCCTGAACCATGTTGGCATACGTGGTCACATTTCCACCTTGCGGTTCCCACGGCTTCAGATCAGAGATGTCGTACGCCTTCAATAAAACAGCCTGACTCTCCTCTTCAGCATCACCTTTCTCAAACACGAGGAAAGCAGCGTCTTTCACTTCATATTCACTATCCATACCGTCTGCGAACTGATCGTTCTGAGCACGGAACGATGCTCCGGACACCATCGGGAGATTGATACTCACCGCAACAAACCCTTCATCAGGCGATGTCGTTGTGCCACCGCCATTCGGACTTTCCGAAATGTCGTCATTTGAACAAGCACCCAGCAACAGCCCTGCCATCGCTAAGGGAAACAAATACTTTTTCTTCATAAAAAATAAATTGGTTAATAAATAAGTAATATAATAAGATTACATCTTCAAAAGTCACTCCATATCCATCAGCCTCAGGTTCTCCGTCGCCGCCTTCACTCCGGCCTGGCCCGCCTGCCCGAACAGGCGGCGCGCTTCGTCCTCACG
>OHAU01000326.1_pt1 | contig 69017 bp, 41 predicted proteins | sample 1577181 | NCBI WGS metagenome assembly OHAU01 (sample SAMEA3541472, study PRJEB24748) | human gut metagenome | biome: human gut; feature: human-associated habitat; material: faeces | place: China | collected 2012
TGAAATATCAAAGTAAATCTCTAATTGTTAACAAGTTAATTTATAGAACATCCCTTATATTAAACTGGATAATCCCTGCATGGATAGTATAAACTAATTTTGAACACCTACTTACCATTACACAAACGCCCAAGCCCATAATCTTGTAAAAGAAAATGTTTTGTGACAAGACCAACGTAAACATCCTTACATCCATCCTTCTTCAGAGCGGCATAACAGATGCCGTTGTCTGTCCGGGCTCGCGAAACGGCGTCATTGTCCACAATCTCCACGAGCTCACAAGGACAGCCTCCCCCGAGCATCCCTTCCGCATCCATGCCGTCACCGACGAGCGCAGTGCGGCCTTCGTTGCCCTGGGCATCTCGCTGGCGCAGGACCTCCGTCCCGTCGCCGTGTGTGTCACGTCGGGTTCCGCCCTCTTAAACACCATCCCCGCTGTCGCTGAAGCCTTCTATCGGCAGATTCCCCTGCTCGTCATCTCCGCCGACCGTCCTCCGCAACTCATCGGCCAGCTCGACGGGCAGACCATTCCGCAGACCTCCGCTCTGGCGCCCTACGCAAAGACCTACACGCTCGCCGAGCCCCACACCGAAGCCGAGGCCCACTGGTGCCGCAACGCCGCTTGTGAGGCATGTATCGCCCTGAAGCGGCGCGGCGGTGGCCCCGTCCACCTCAACGTTCCCCTCTCAGAACCGCTCTTCAGCTTCACCACGCCCCGTCTGCCTTCGGCCAGCCCGGTCGCCTTTTACGAGACGGAAGACGGTGCACCCCCCGCCGCCCTGGTCAGCAAAATCAACGAAGCCACCCTGCCCGTGGTCATCGTGGGGCAATGCGAGAGAAAGGCCGACATCCTGGAGAGGCTTGATGAGGAAAACAAACTGTTGGTGCTCCCTGAGCTCGTTTCCAACCAGGCAAACGCCCACCGCACGGCCCTGCTGGAAAGCTGCCCCGAATTGAGAGAACAATTGCGCCCCGACCTCCTCATCCACGTCGGCGGCAACCTCGTTGGCAAACAGCTAAAGCTCGCTCTGCGCCAGCGTCCCGCGCTCTCCGTTGTCCGCATCCAGCAAAACGCCGGTATGCCCGACACCTTCATGCACCTCGACATGCTTGTTGAAGCCCCCTGGCAAAACCTCCTTGCCCGCCTCCGCCCCCTGCTGAGGGAAAAGACCGCCGTATGCCGCCTACGCCAGCAACTCGACAACGCCCCCTGCGCCATCCCTGCCGCCGACATCCAGCATGCAGCCATGACAGCCATCAAGCGCCATCTCCAGCAACACCGCCTCCCGCTCTCCGCCATCCATCTTGCCAACAGCACCGTTGTCCGCTCCGCTGCCGCCGTCTTCAACGACGGCACCTTCACGCTGAGAGTCAACCGCGGTGTCAACGGCATCGAAGGCTCCCTCTCGGCCGCCGCTGGCAATGCCCTCGCCAGCCGCAAAACAGTCCTCGCCTTCATCGGCGACCTCAGTTTCTTCTACGACCAAAACGCCCTCTGGAACTCAGCGTTGCGCGGCAACCTCCGCATCGTCCTCTTCAACAATTCCGGTGGACGCATCTTCAAACACCTCCCCGGCCTCAATGATTCTCCCGCCAGCAACAGCTACATCGCCGGTGCCCACCACACGTCGGCCCGTGGCGTTGCCGAAACCCACCGCCTCGAATATCTCTCGGCAGTCTCCCCCGACGACCTCCCAAGCGCCATCAACCGTCTCCTGACGCAAGAGGCGGAGCGCCCCGTCCTTTTGGAAATATTCTGCTGAGTAATCGTGCTATTACTAAAACATACAAACACAGAAACCATGGGTGCCCCCCTCACCGAAACACACAACATTTATACTAAAACACCTATCAAAGAAATGGAACGCAACTGGAAAACAATCAAACAATACGAAGAAATCCTTTTTGAAGAATACGAAGGCATTGCCAAGATAACGATCAACCGTCCCCGCTATCGCAACGCCTTCACCCCGCAAACCGTCTCCGAAATCGGCGACGCCCTGCGTCATTGCCGTGAAGCCGCCGACATCGCCGTCGTCGTCTTGACCGGTGCCGGCAACGTCGCCTTCTGCTCCGGTGGTGACATGCACGTCAAAGGACGCGGCGGCTACGTTGGCGGTGACGGAGTGCCCCGCCTCAATGTGCTTGACGTGCAAAAGCAAATTCGCTCCCTTCCCAAGCCCGTCATCGCCATGGTCAACGGATACGCCATCGGCGGCGGCCATGTCCTCCATCTCATGTGCGACCTGACCATCGCCTCCACCAACGCCATCTTTGGCCAGACAGGGCCCCGCGTCGGCTCCTTCGATGCCGGCTTCGGTGCCTCCTATCTCGCCCGCATCGTCGGACAGAAAAAAGCGCGTGAGATATGGTTTATGTGCCGCCAATACAGCGCCGTCGAAGCCGAGCGCATGGGCATGGTCAACAAAGTGGTAGAACCCGAAGCGCTCGAAGACGAAGTCGTCAGTTGGGCACAGACCATGATGGAACATTCCCCCTTGGCCCTGCGCCTCATAAAAGCCGGACTCAATGCGGAGCTCGACGGACAAGCAGGCATACAGGAACTCGCCGGCGACTCCACCATGCTCTATTACATGCTCGACGAAGCACAGGAGGGCGGACGCGCCTTCCTCGAAAAGCGCAAGCCCAACTTCAAGAAATATCCCAAGCTCCCCTGATGCCTCCTCCGCCAGCCTCTCCCCCCACAAGTCCATAGGAATGGGGGAGAGGCTGCGACGCTTTAGGACACCGCTCCCCTCCACACAAACAACACACACAAACAACAATACAAAACGAAAACGATGCCCCTCACAGACAACAGCCAGTTCGCCCTCAACCTCCCCATCCAAGTCCGCATCATCCCGCGCCTGCTCCATTTCAAGAACCCCGCAGGCACGTCGCGCGGCATCTATCTCCACCACCGTGTCTGGTACGTTCTCTTGACCTCCCCAGCCAACCATTCCCTCTACGGCCTTGGCGAATGCGCCCCCCTTCACGACCTCTCCACCGAATACGACGCCCATTACGAGACATTCCTCCATGCCGTCAGCCGCCGCGTCGAGCAGAGCCGCCGCCTCGACCGCGAAGCGCTGCGCAACCATCCCTCCGTGCTCTTCGGCTTCGAAACCGCCTTCCTTTCCGCCCGCGCCTCCCTCCGTGGCGAGTCGCATCTGACGCTCCTTCCAACGCCCTTCTCCCTCGGCCAGACCGGCATCCCCATCAACGGACTCGTCTGGATGGGCACCTACGAAGAAATGCGCTGCCGCATGCAGGAGAAACTCCGCGAAGGCTTCCGCTGCATAAAAATCAAGATCGGCGCCATCGACTTCAACGAAGAAATTCGTCTCCTGCGCCTCCTGCGCCAAGACTTCAGCCCCGCCGATCTCCAGCTCCGCGTTGACGCCAACGGCGCCTTCTCCCCCGAAGAAGCCCCCGCCCGGCTCCGCGAACTCTCGGCCTTCGGCATCCACAGCATCGAGCAGCCCATCCGCCCCCGCCAGTGGGACGCTATGGCCCGCCTCTGCCGCGAGTCGCCCATCCCCATCGCCCTCGACGAAGAACTCATCGGCGTCAACCATCCCCACGAGAAAGAGCGCCTCCTGCGCGAGCTGCGCCCCCAATACCTCGTTCTCAAACCCACCCTCCACGGCGGCATGGCTGGCACAGAAGAATGGATGCGCCTCTCAGCCCGCCACGGCATCCCCTATTGGGTCACGAGCGCCCTCGAGTCAAACGTCGGGCTCAATGCTGTCGCGCAGCTCACCGCCTACGCCGCCGAAAAAACATGGTGCGAAAACGCCCCAGAAAATGCCGCCCCTCTTCCCGCCACCCACGGCCTCGGAACAGGCCAACTCTATCTCAAGAACTACACCGCCACCCGCCTCGTCATCAAGTCGGGCGTACTCCACGACCTCACCCTTCCGCAGAGCGCCTTTGCCCGCGAGGTAGAGGAGTTCAAGCGCGAATGGCACAGCCCCGCGCCCTTCCTGATCGTCCACACCTCCGGCTCCACAGGCACCCCGCGCCCCCTCCGCGTCTTGAAAACCCACATGAGCGCCAGTGCGCAAAAAACGTGTCGCTTCCTCGGCCTGCAACCCGGCGACACCGCCCTTCTCTGCCTCCCCCTGCAATACATCGCAGGGAAAATGATGGTCGTGCGCAGCCTCGTCAGCCATCTGCGCCTCCTCGCCGTGTGCCCAACGGGGCGCCCCTTTGCCCAGCTCCACGCCTCCCCCGTCTTTGCCGCGCTCACCCCCTTCCAAGTCAGTCAAACGCTCAAGAGCCCGCGCGAAACCGCCCTCCTGCGCGGTGTTCGCCACCTCATCATCGGCGGCGGCCCCATCAGTCCCCAGCTCGAGAGCGCGTTGGCCGATTTCCCAAACAACGTGTGGAGCACCTACGGCATGACCGAAACCCTCTCCCACATCGCCCTGCGCCGCGTCAGCGGTCCCCATCGCAGCCAGCGCTACACCGCCCTCCCTGGTGTCACCCTCCAGACCGACCAGCGCCACTGCCTTGTCATCACCTCTCCCGACATCGGCGCCCACCGCCTCGTCACCAACGACATCGCGCAACTCAGCCCCGACGCCTCCACCTTCCTCATCCTCGGTCGCTGCGACAACGTCGTCTGCTCCGGCGGCCTCAAGCATCAAGTGGAAGAGCTTGAAGCCCGCCTGCAAAGCTCTCTGCCCTGTCCCTTCTTCCTCACGGGCGTACCCGATGCCGTGCTCGGCGAGGCCCTGACCCTCGTGTGCCAAGCGCCGCCTACGCAAGAATCCCTCCTGCGCGAACGCTGCCGTGCGAAACTCACGCGCCACGAAATGCCAAAACACATCGTTTTCCTACCCTGCCTACCCATGACGGAGACTGGCAAACCCGCACGCGGGGAAATCAAACGACGGGCGATGGAGGCAATGGAGGAGAATAAAGGAGGAGAGAGAGGGTAGGCGGGAGACACACCAAAAAACTTCCACATCCCTCTCCCTATGCAGGGATATAAAAGGGGAGAAGAAATCCGTTTAATCCATTGTCGGAGACAAAACGACTACGGATTGAACGGTTTTTTTATTGTCCGCTAAAAATCAAAGCGAATGCCTCGCTGGCATCCAAAGCTCGTTCTTATTGCACAAGTAAATGTTGTTCAGTAGAAATAAATAATGACTCTCAGCGAACGCGGGTCGAGATGCAAACGCATCTGGGTCGAGACACAAACGCATCTGGGACGTGACACGAACGCATCTGGGACGAGGCACACTTGTGCCTGCTCCCACGTTCGCCAACAAGTCGTAAGCAACAGGACGGTAGCAGTATGGGGGAACGAAACTATACAAACTGTATGGATTCAGAATTCATTCCACATGCCTCAAACTACTGTGTAGATTTTACACAGAATATTTGGCTATAATAAAAAATCAAACTATATTTGCAGTGTAATTTCAACACAACTCTTTTTTTAGCGAGATGAATAAGACATGAGAACATAAAGTCCGCTACAGATTCAAGTGTAACTACCGATGTCGTTTGCCAAGGACAAACGAAGCAGGCAAGGAAGTGTTGTTAGTAATGGTGAAAGAATAAGTTGACCACGAGGAGAATAGTATAAATATAAAACAATGTATGAGTATGTTAGGAGCTATAATTGGCGACATCGTTGGCAGTACCCGCGAGTGGCACAACATTAAGACAGAAGAATTTGAGATGGTTCCGAGAGGAAGCCGATTCACAGACGATACGGTGATGACACTTGCTGTGGCCGAATGGCTGATGACAGATACAGAACATCGTCCTGAAACATTAGTTGCTTGTATGCAACAGTTGGGACGCAGATATCCCAATGCTGGTTATGGGAAAATGTTTGCAAGATGGCTGACAACTGATAATCCGCAGCCATACAACAGTTTTGGCAATGGTTCTGCCATGAGAGTAAGTCCCGTTGGACTGTATGCCAACACGCTTGAAGAAGCGATGGAGTTGGCACGCATCACGGCTTCCGTCTCTCACAACCATCCCGAAGGCATCAGAGGAGCACAAGCCATTGCTGGCTGTGTGTTCCTAAAGAAAAACAACAGAACGGGAGCGGAAGATGCCATCAGAAATTTTGTCACAGAGAAAATTGGATATAATCTCAACTTTAATTTAAACGACATCCGAGACAAATATACGTTTGACGTAACCTGCCAGGGAAGTGTGCCTATTGCCATCAAGGCATATATTGAACGTAGCGGTAACTCCGCTCAGAAAGCATTGCAACTTGCCATATCTATGGGTGGAGATTCTGACACCATTGGTACAATGACGGCTTCCATTGCCAGCGCTGAAGAGTTCTATATCGTTGGCAGCGATTTCAATCGTGAAGTCGTCAATCTCTGTCGTGACCTACTTCCTGCAGATTTGCTTGACATCAACGACCGCTTTGAGGCATTTATCAGCCGCCCACTGCATCAGTCTTATTATTTGGGAAGCAAACTCTTCGCAGGCGAATACCCTGGCGACAAATGCAGGGAATTGGCGGAAATCAAATTGAAAAGAATGCATCATTTTGGCGTGCGGCATTTCATCGATTTGACAGAAGAGGGAGAACTGTCTCCTTATCAGCAAATGCTGCCGAAGGACACCAGTTATCTGCGATTTCCAATCAGGGATGTGAATGCTCCGAAGTCGGTAGAGGCAGTGCACCAACTCATTGATAAGATTGAATATTTGATGCAGCAAGATGGATACACCTATGTGCATTGTTGGGGCGGTGTTGGACGCACAGGAACGATCATGGCATGTTATGAAGCCCGACAAATGGAGAAGCCGACCTTGACGGGTGCGCTCGACGCCATGCGCCGTCATTTTTGCAATATGCCGAAAGCGGCACATCGCAAGTCGCCAGAAACACAAGGACAAGTGGATTTTGTAAGTCGGTTTGCAAACAATTGCAATGAAAAAAAAGATTCTTTGAAACAGAGAACGCGCGACCGCATCCGCGGGTCGCTGATGGCAGGCGCGGCTGGCGATGCGTTAGGCTATACGGCGGAATTTATGAGCCGCAACAGCATTCTTGCACAATATGGCAACAGAGGAATCACAGAGTTCGACCTTGACAACGAGGGAAAGGCTTTGATTAGCGACGACACCCAGATGACACTCTTCACGGCCAACGGGATGCTGATGGGCGTTACACGTGGTTGTATGCGTGGCATTGGCGGAAATCCTGAAGATTATGTGGAGGGAGCTTATCTTGACTGGTATTATACGCAGACTGGCAAGAAAAAAGAATCTCCTGACAAGGATTTCCACTATACATGGCTTCGCAATCTACCCGAATTGGCTCATCGTCGTGCCCCAGGCACCACTTGCCTGTCGGCTTGCGAAAGTCTGTATCAAGGCGAAAAGGTACAAAACAACAGCAAGGGATGTGGCGGTATCATGCGCGTCGCTCCCATGGCTCTGCTCATGGCCGGTTATTGGAGTCGTGGCATTTCGTTCTACAACATAACTCAAATGGACGAAGCTGGCGCCAAGGTGGCTGCTGCAACGCACAAGCATCCGTTGGCTTTTCTGCCTTCCGCCATGCTGACGCACCTCATCTACGATTTGATAAGGCTGGATGAGAATGAGATAAAAACAAACTTTGCAGACATCGCTCTTAGCACCCTGCAAACTCTCGACAGACTTTATAAAGGGAAATATGAGAAAGAGAAGCGATTCCTTGCCAATCTCACCCGTACGTCTGTTATACTTGCTGCCAACGACAAGAGTGATGCAGAGAACATCCAAACACTTGGCGAAGGATGGACAGGCGAAGAGGCTTGGGCCATTGCGCTCTATTGCGCCGTTCGGCATATCGACAGCATAGAGGATGCCATCATCAGCGCAGTTAATCATGACGGCGACAGCGATTCAACTGGCGCAGTATGCGGCAATATTATGGGAGCCGTATATGGCTACGAAACCATTAAGCGCATGAAATTATTTTGTCCGCAAGGGCACGAGTTGGAGCAGACCCTCGAACTCTCCAACATCATTCTAACCCTTGCTGACGATCTCTACACAAGTTGCACAATTAGTGAGTATGATGCCATTGACTCTCCCGCAAAACAACAATGGTATGAACGTTACTGCAACATGAAACCATTTGGATTAGACACGTCTTCCAACGGAGCACGTGGTAAACATCTCGCTTGGTGGCGAAAGTGATTTCTTTGGTTTTATGCCAAGGCCAACGCCCTGACATAAATTCATCTCTACCTAATGAGAAGGCTTGAGATGCTCACTTATAATATAGGTGTCTGTGTAAGATTACAAAAATCTGCAGACACCTATATATTCTCCATAGATTATAAGAATTATGTAAATCCAATTTTTGGTCGTTCATTGTTTTTATTACCTTCGAACTCATCACGAATCTGTTCATGCTGTTTTAAAATATCAGCAGAAACAGATGGTAGTTCTCCTTTAGATTTTTCAAAAGCGGACATCAAGGCATCCATACTTATTTTGTCTTTATCAGCTTGCGCTGTAAGTAATGCTGCCTTATTAACAAGTGTACTAATATCTTTTGATACAAATTCTTCAGATAAAGTGACAAGCTTATCATAGTTGATTCCATTATCAGAAATATCCTTAAGATATAACTTGAACAACAATGCGCGACTTTCAGCATCAGGAGCAGGAACATACATTTTGATATCTAAACGACCCGAACGAAGCGCTGCTGGATCTATTGCTTTTGGATTATTGGTTGCACCAATAACAAATATATGATTATCTGCACAATTGTTTAAGTGGGTTAAGAATTCATTCACTTCACCATACTCAGACACATTGGTATGTCTTGATCTATCAGCAATCATGGCATCTAATTCATCCAAGAATAGTATTGTTGGTGCATTATCTTTAGCCTGTTCAAATAATGCCGCAATCTTTTCTTGACCACCATGTATATATGGCGAAGCAACATCAGAACAATGAACATACATATAGTTACATCCAAGCTCTTCTGCAAATTTTTCAGCGATAAATGTTTTACCACATCCTGGAGGTCCGTAAAGAAGCATTCCATTTGGAATTTTCACTTTCAACTTCTTATACTTTTCTGGGAATTTTATTAAGTCGATGATTTCCGTATTCAGTCGATGTTTTAATTCGCTCATACCTGCAACATCAGCAAATCCGTTTCCTTTTTTAGTTTCAATAGGTTTATCCTCTTTCTGCTTTGCACCTGATACATCAACCTTGATGAATGAAGCTTTAGCTATTTCTGTTTCGCCATTTAAGGCACGAAGAAATTCTTCCGCACTTTGAAATCGTTCATCAACATCCTGTGAAACTGCTTTCGCAATGATATTTAATAGGTTCTCATCCAACTCGAAAATATTCAAGTTTGGAATTTTTAAAGGAGTCTTCCGCTCTTCTATTATTCGAGTAACTCTATCTTGTACAGGAACATTGGACAAATCAACATACCAAGGTAGAGTTCCAAATAAAAGATGGTACATCATTACACCAACGGAATACAAGTCTGTTCTTGTTGAATAAAGCCCTTTGAACATTTCTGGAGCCATATAAAATAAACTAAGTCCGTCTGAATAGAATGGTTTATTTTTGCTATCCAGATATTGGGCATGGCCAAAATCAATGATTTTTGCTATTCCTAACTGGTTCGACATATCAAGCATGATATTTTCAGGTGTGAGTTCATTGTGGATAATAGGTATGTCTCTTTTATGGAGATGTTTTAATCCGTTCAATACACCTGAAACTATCCTTCTCAGATCATACACAGAGCAATATCCTTCTCTGCATATTTTTTGAAAAACAGTCTCACCTACTATAAAGTCGCAAACCATGTAAACGTATCTCTGGCCTTCAAACACAACTTCCCCACTATCGATATATCCTTCTACATTTATGTGAGAAAGCTTCTTTACTATACTAACTTCTGTAATATCTTCCAAAGAATTTTCATACTGGGTGTCAGCAAGTTTGGCTAGATTAAATAATTTAAGGAATCTCTTATTCCCCTTTTCGTCAATGACACGAAAGGTTTTAGCGTACTTTCCTGATTTAATTGGGAAAGCTATGGTATAAGGACCGATTTTCTTTTTTTCAACCATGATTTACAACTTGTATATGTGGAAGGAATAATTAAATTCCTCCCACAAAAAAAGATTAATTTTTCTGACGTAAAATACCATCATTCTGAGGCTTCTCAGAACGAGGAAGCATGTCTGATAACTCAAATGCAATAGGACGCAACTCTTCAGCAGTAGGATTACCACTATTTATGATTTGCATTCCTTGATTGACTAGACTACGTGCTCTTGTTGGATTTGACCACTTCTTCTGACCGAAATTACGATTCCACCGTATGATCCACGCAATATAGAACTCTACTTCAGCGAGTTTGTAATCAAGGTTCCACATCGCATCATAAAGTTCTTCGGCAGCCTCCATATCCTTAGCTTCTGCAACTCTCTCAAGATCATTCTTCAACTGCTGAATTACTGCTGTAGTCTTTTCATTACCGTATTTCTGGTTGTCCTCAACTAATTCACGATACATACCACGCAGTTTATTTTCCATTCTCTGCCAATCGCCAAGAGTGTATTCTGAGTCAATTTTGCTAAGTATATCCTTCAATGATTCCAAGGCCTGATCTTTCTTGTCTCTATTGTCAGCAGCATTAAATTCACTTTCTGCTTCATCTAACTGCTGTGCTAACTGAGAATTATCCAATTCTTGTAATTTTCTTCTTGAATCGTTAATCTCAGCTCTATAGACATCGTTGTCTGCATCTTTAGCACGAACACTATTCATTCTGCTAATGATATCCAAATCAATATCCAAGTATGGTATATCAATGACAAAGCTATCAAGCGTTCCTGATTTCTCTGCATGAGCAGTGATATTGATTTCACTTCCTGCTGGTAACAATGATGGGACATCATCGCCAGTAATTACAAGGTCATAGAGGTGAGTACAATACAGCATTTTGAGTTTTTTATGCTCACGTTTTAATTGATCCATATCCTGATTCGTCTGAAGAATAGGAATTACGATTTTATCTGTACTCATACCTGGACGGATATCTTTATCTGTACATAACTGGATCTTTCCATTTTTTCCGTAACCTGGCAATGGCATATTCTTTTTCAATCCTTCAAGAGCTGTGAAAACAACATCGTCGTCACTATCAGCTGTTGCAATACCCAAATGGAGAGGAAGCACAGCATCGCCAATACCATCAATGCCATGGATTATAGATATAGATGATGGTTCACACTCAATCTCATTACCTAGCGAGTCATAGCAGAGAATCTGGAATACATTTGTAGAATTAGCTTTCAAGCCTAATTCAATTGCATCACCTTGCTCAGTTATTTCGATTTTACCTGTAGTGAACAAGCCATCTGCACGTGAGAAATCTACAAAGACAGAACTTCCATCGTAGCTATAACTCTTGTCACGTAGGAATTTTACAGCAGCATATTCAAAGTCTTCAACAGAGGCACTTTTGACTGCAATTCCCAATTGAACTTTTGAACGATCTCGCTTTGCATCAAGTATTTCCTCTGGAATATCAATAGTAGAACCGTATAATGCAGCTCCACATGCAACAGCAGTCATTGGATCAATGCTGGTATCAACATTAGGAGTTATTTGTTCTTTTAACATCCGACGAAGTAATGGTGTATATGTTGGACCACCTACCAAAATAAGAGCTCCTAAATCTGAACCTGAAAGATTATTACGCTGCAGAAGTTGCTTAGTGATGTCTATAGCCTTCTGAAAAATTGGTCGAGCAACAGGTTCAAAGTTGCTTCTGGAAATGGTCAAGTCCAATTCAAACTCAGAATCATTGTCATCGCAACCTAGTTCTTCACCTAAATCAGTTTGCAAATCATAGCTCTCATGAAAAGACAATGCTATCTTTGCTTCCTCTGCCATAGGCTTCCACATATTTTTAAATTTATCTGTGTTTGAGCACTGATCTATAGAATAACTCTCTGAAAGGAAAGGGATTATAATTTGTTCAACAAAGGCATTATCAATGTCTTTACCACCGAGATGGTTATCACCTGCAGTATCGACAGCTTTCATGATACCATCTTCGATTTTCATCAGAGCTGCATCAAAGGTACCACCACCAATGTCAAATACAAGCCAATATGCATTTTTCATTGTCGAGTTCAAACCATAAGCTACAGATGCAGCAACAGGTTCCTGTATTAGTTCAAAATGATCAAAGCCTGCTAACTCTGCCGCTTTTTTAGTAGCGTCCTTCTGGTTATTATTAAAAAGTGCAGGCACTGTAATAACAGCCTCCTTTACGTCCTCGTCAAGAATATATGAACGTAAAGTTGATAAAACCTGGGACGAAAGTTGTTCTGGAGTAAGATTTGCATCTAATCCCATTTTCTCAAGATTACTACTATGAACTGTTTCGTCAGTTCCCATGATTCGTTTAAACTCAACGAAAGTGTTAGATTCATAGTTGCTCTTCGTGAATTTTAATGCTAAGTCTTTACCAAGCTGAGCATATGCTTTCTGACCAACGACATATCTTCCCTTAGGAGTTATATAAACACACGAAGGAGTTGTATCTCCTTGGACGCTGCTCTTCTTGATAACAGCTTGCCCATTTTCAAACTTGGCGATGGCAGAGTTTGTCGTTCCCAAGTCGATGCCATAAATAATCTTATTATTTGCCATAGTACAAAGTTTATATATTATTCGTTAAATTCAACAAAAACTTCGGCAGCCTGAATAAGCTTACCTTTATAAGAAACCTGAGGCCTAATAACACGTTTTATACGGTTAGTACCTTCTTTCATATCTTCGTTTAATTCCATCGTAGCAATGATATTATCACCTTCATTATAAACTTTACCTAATAAATCAGGTATTTCGTATTGTTTGCTATTCAAAGTAGTCATTATTGCCTTTGCTCGATTCTTTAACTGAGATACACCCTTAACTGTAGGATCCATAAAATTCAAATTTTGCTGGATACGTGTCAACTCATTTGCTACTGCTAAAGCTAATGAATGATCTTGGTCCTTAATTTCGTCTTCTGTTTTAACAACAACGGCTTGCTTTTCTATAGCAGAAATCAATTTGTCGTTTGAGGCGATAATATTCTCTTCAAGCCTGTGCTGTTCATTCTTCAACGATGTAATTTGACTATCAATATTATTTAAGTCAAGTGTGCTTTGATTCACTCTTCTTCGATATATTATAAAGATAACAACAGAAAGAACTAACGCAAGTAAACCTATCAGTCCAGCATATACAGACTTTGTATTTATTGCTGACATCATAGCCTTTTCTTTATAGTTAATGTTATCGTTGGTATCACTTATATCTTTCTTCATGTCGGAAGACGTCTGTTTCATTTGTTCATTTACCTTAGAAATATCTTTGCGAAGAGAATCTATACTACGAGACTGAGCGCTGATAGTATTCGACAAGTCACTAATTTTGCCATTACTACTTTGCTGATTTTGTTTCAAAGTACTTATCTCTGTTTTTAGCAAACGCACTTGTTTTTCAAGTTCTATTTGCTTGCTATCATCTTGTGCAAAGCTATTAAGTCCTGCAAACAAGACCAGTTGAATAATTAATAATGATTTTTTCATAATATCGTAATTTATAAGTTGTACGCTTGAGTAATACCATAAGCAATAAAACCGCATATCGCAGATACCACCAAATACACTAAACGGGTGCCACATTCTGTATCCCTTTACCGGTAGCACCACAAAAAGCGAAAAATGCGAAGCCACCAAACAGAACACAAAGTCTTATGCTCCTCAAATACATGCAATACCAAGGAATATTGCTATAAAAACAGCAGCCACAATTAACCAGGTTTTGACTGTTTCCTGGTGTTCTATGCTTTTATTAGCCTCATTGGCATGTATTCCTCTTGGATATTTTTCAAGATAGAGCTTGTAGTCTCCACTCTTTAAACATGCAGCCCAATAATTTTCATCTTCAAGTTTCTTTTTCTTGTTGATTTCAGTTCTTGCTTGAGAAGCATGCAAACCTTTAGGATACTTAGCAAGATAGCCCTCATAATCACCTTTTTGAAAAAAGATTGACCAACTATTATTATCCTGCTCAATGAGAGCCTTTATTCTCCCATTTGCTTCATTCAGATATTTGCTAGATGGATACTTTGAAACATAATCTTGGAGTTGAGAAAGAGTAACACATTCTTTGAATATGTCAGTCTCTGCTCTCATATCAACATCAGCATGTATGAAGAGAGTTTTGATCTTAAAATTCTTAACGTAACCTGCAATTATATCCTTGTTTGGCTTATATCTGTTTTCAATGAAATCTGGATCCAATTCAAATTCGTCAATATTGAGAAACAGTCGCCAAGTCTCCTTCATTAATCCACGAAGCTTATATATCTTTGTTGATAGACCATATATTGATAGACCGTATATTGATAGACCGTATTTACTCAGGAGAGAATTTGAACTTGCGTTACTTTTTGCTTTTTCTTGTTCCAATTCTTTGAAGCAAGTGTTTATGTCCTCGATAGAATTGGAAAGTGCCAAGTTAACAACCTGCGTTGAAAGTTCGGTATATGACTTGTTCGCTTTTCCTAAATTCTCTTTAATCTCAGCAATAAGAGGAGCACACTCTTGAAGAAGAGCCAATCCATTTTCTACAGTTTCGTCTTTTGTCTCATAGTTACCAATAATTTTATTAACTCTAGCAAAAAGAGGATATGAAGTTTGTGGAGGAAGATTGTCTAATTTCTTTTTTATTTGATCAAGACTATCTTGGGTTCTTTCCTTTAATGTTGAACTTACAGCTATGCTGTTAGCATACTTATTCAGATTGTAACAACTTTGTGTTGCAGAATATATAGTATCTTTACACTTCTTGTAATAGTCTAGTGCACAATTCAAAAGCTCTCGTGCTACTTTATCTGCACAAGATTGGTATAAAAAGCTATCATCACCTACGAAGTAGGCAACGTCCTGGAGTATTAATTGTGCACTATTCTTTAATTTAACAGCACTTTCATATCTTGCTTTACCATCACTACGTTCAATATTTGTACAATTACTGATTAATCCATCTATTTCATCTATTGATTGTTGTGCTAATTTCTCACAAACATAATCATCGTCTTCAGAAGAGACTCCGTGCTCATAGAACGTCCTTTTCCAATCGATTGAAGGGATGTCTCTTAATAGAATATCAATCAACAGATGGGAAAGTTCCTCCTCACTAATATCAAAATTATCTCCACAAACAGAGGCGACGAACTGACTTCTATAGTTGTCATTATGTATCAATGTAGTGATGTCTTTAACAAAAAGACCATAGTGATATTGCCCAAACTCTATAGTAGCACGGTTCATCAGCGACGACATATCTTCATCCTCGCATAACTCAATAGCTCTTTCAGTATCTCCTGCTGAAAGAGCATTGAAAATTTCCTCGTCTTTTGAATTAGTCTTTATATACCAAAAGAGTGCATAAGTCAACTTATCTGCTGGCTGATTTATACGACGGAGAGCATCTTCTATACTGTCCTCGGAACGATGAATAGTAAAAAGCTCTTTTCTTTTAGTTTCATAATTAGACTGATAGATGCATAATCTCTCTTTTAAGGAATTGACATTATTAACAGCATCGTTATGATATCTGACCTGTTCCTCATCATTCTCATCATAATCCGAATAATAAGTTCGATTCTTTTCGGATTCAAGTTGTTTACCTATTTCTAAAACTTTGCTATATAGTTCATCTATAGATTCATTGATTGGCATTGGAAAGGCGTAAGTCTGGATAGGATAAACAGGGGAATAATAGAATTTCGATAATTTATCTACGGGTAATTCTATAGCCTTTCCTATCTTGAGGAACGCTGCCATTTTAGATTTATTGGCAGAAATCTCACGAATTGTTGAGTTAGTAAAAACTCCAAGTAATCTGAATGGATTTTCTGCAAGACAAGGAAATTTTAAACATGGTTCGTCCAAGGATTCATCATATTTAGCTTTTAACCATTTAAGACGTTTTACTGCACGCTCGTGACCTTTGTTAGCAGATTTTTTATACCAATAAATGGCTGCTTTATAGTTGACAGGTACACCCTTTCCATCTTCGAAGAGAATACCGACATTACACATTGCATATTCTTCATCTTGTAATGCCGCTTTCATGTACCATTCAAAGGCTAAATGATAATTTCTCTCAACGCCTTGTCCATTTTCATACTTTGATCCTAAATTATTTTGAGCAATTTTCAGGCTCTTAGCAGCAGCTTTTTTATACCATTCAACTGCCTTTTCGTAATTTTTATCAACTCCATGGCCGAAGTCATATGCTAATCCTACACATTCTTGCGCAGAAGCATGCCCCTGTTTGGCAGCTTGAAGATATAATTCAAACGCTTTTTTCTCATCTTTAGGACAACCATCTTTTCCATATTTATAACGATATGCTAGATTTGAAAGTCCATAATTATCTCCTCCTGCAGCGGATTTGCGAAACAATTCCAGTGCAGCAGGAATATCTTTCTCAATTCCATCACCATTGTAATAAGCACATGCCAACGAATTTTGCGCGGAAGCATCACCCGCTTCAGCATCTCTTTTTAGCTGTTCTATTTTTTCTTTAGAAATCATACGCCAATCTAATTAGAAAACATCATCAGCATCAGCTGATTGTAATTGCAAATTGCCATTTTGAACTGGATAAAGTGTGTATTCACCATAACCTGAGATTAATTCTATTGGTCCATCTTTTTGCAAAGACTCGCCAGATACAAACCCACCAGTCAACTCACCTTTAGGCTTATTTGGATTCCAACCTTCTCCAGAATAGAAATAAATATTAAAGTGCCCATCAGGTAAATATATTGTAGCGTTATCTCCACCGTTTATATAAATATGGTTGATATATTTGTTGTCACTAGCGCGTTTGATGATAACTACATAATCATTGCTCCCAGATGTTTTAAATTTTAGGTAATTACTGCCTGATCTAGATTTTCCAAGTTGAGTGCCATAAGGTTTTGAACCAGTTTTTAGGCTATTGTTTATATAAGTATCATATTCAGACGGTTCATTAGCTTGTCGAACATTAGTAGTGGCTTCATCATTACTGCTGTCATTCAGATCTACAGATGAAGTAGATGTGTTATCTGACACTGTTTCCTGGTTTTCGGAATTCACCTCTTCAGAGATTTGAGATGATGACGATGTTACATTACTAGATGAATCATTGTTGTGAGTAATCAAAGCTGAAATACCCCAAATCAGGAGACAGATTATAGCTACTCCAGATAATATCTTCAAAGGCCGCTGATTTATTTTTTTTATATTGCTTTTAGCTAAATCTGCATATTGTCCTCGTGGATATTGCTGGAGATATTGCTGATAACTGCGCTTGCTCTTACAAGTACAGTAAATATCATACTCCTGTTTTGACCGTAATTCGTTCGCATGAACACCATTTGGGAAACAACTAAGATATGATTGATAGTTTCTAGTTTTGATAGCTGTTTCATAAGACATATCCTCTATCTTCATCAAGGCATCCTTATAATGCGGACTAGAAGGATAATCTATGATAAATTTGTTGTAATCTGTAATTGTACTACATTTTGTATAGAGCATCTCATCAATCCGAACCTTTGCCTCTTTTATATAGGCGCTATCTGGATTGTTACACACGAATTGTTGATAGTCATAAAGGGTCCTACACTGCATAAACTTCAAATAGTCAATTCTCCTTAGAATTTCCGTACGGGATGGATGATTAGGATACAATCCGAGAACTGTCTGATAATCACTAATTGTCCCATACTTATCCCCCAATAACAGTTTATTTAATGCTTCAACTACCTGATTATCATTGTAACAATTAGGGTATTTGCACTTGTATGTTAGAAGAGCAGCAACAGTTACAACTTTTGGATAATCCTCATCTTCTATTTTACGAATACGAAAACGGGCATTATCAACATATTGGCTTGTAGGTTTTTTTTGACGAACTCCAATAATGAATCATAGTCGTTGCATGCATTGTACACATCTTCTTCTGTTTGAAGCGAAATGTCTGCACGAATATCACTATAAGCAATATTTTTACTGTTCAACAAATCCCTGACATCACTCTTCTTGTCATTCAATTTTTGAGAGACAAAAATCGGATCCAATGATAACGCTTCAAGATCAAGTATAAGTTGCCAAGCATTGCGCAGGGTCGATATATCATTTAATACTATTGAATCATTTCGATTACTTATACGATCTACAGAGATGTCCAAATTGTATAAGGCGTTATCCGCGATTTTAGTTGAAATGGCAATATAATGTTTTGATTTGCTACCAAGTACATTCTTTACATGAATAAGGTTAGGAACACAGTCCTTTATCAATTGTAAAGACCAATGGATATCATCTGATTTAGCACAAAAACTATTTATATGCTGTTTAATGATAGTAATATCCTGCTGTATTGAAGCTGGAGGAAGATTTTCTATATCTTTCTCCAAAGAAGTTTTAAACTTGGATGCTTTATCAATGATGCTACTTCCGTGTGTAAGCGTCATTACGAAATTCACCATCTGTAAAGTCGTGTAAACGGATAGTTCATTGATTTTCTTTTCTGCAGTGTAGAAGTTTTTGCTTTCCTGAAGTAATTCTTCTGCTAGTCGGTCTAATACAAGTTGGGCTTCGGCAGATGGTTGTTTACCTTCCTCTACAGGGCACAATAACCTTATATCTGAAGCTGTATCACGCCTAAGGCTGTGGGCAGATGTTACATAGCTACTTGATGATCTATCTGAATTAGAATAGGATGCAATGGACTTTTTGATGTGTTCTATTGCCTGTAATTCAAAAATAGATTTCACGTACCTCTTAACTGTTGGTCTAACCAAATTTTTCAAGAATAACGACCACCATTCTATCTCTGGGTATGCCTCTAACAAAGATAAAATAAGAATACGTACAACAGCTTTATTATCAACTTCTTTCTGAGTAACTCCTATCTGTTCTTTATAACTCGAAAAGAATGAACCATATTCGATAAATTTGCAGTAGTTCTTAGCCGCTAACTCGAAATCCTCTCCAATTAAAAAGAGAACGGCATTGTTGATATAATCAGAGTATATATTATTATCTGAATCTGGAATAATAAATCTCAGATACGTATTGAGGTTAATATGAGAAATTGTAGTATCGTCAATCGTGTTGTTTTTATGAAACCAGAACAATGCAAATTTTGCCTTCTTAGTGTTGTCGAAAAGCAAAACATTTGCTTGTTCAACACTCTCAGAGGTGCGTTGTAATTTTCCTAATAACCCATCTGCATCTGTTTCAAATGAAATTTCTTTTCCAATCTTGGAAAAGGCACGTATCTTAGCTGTGTTTGCTATTCTCACTCTAAGAGGATCATTTGCAAACACTCCTAAAAGCCTATAAGGGTTCTGTAGAATCATATGCCACTCACTGTTCAAACTGTTTGTTTACATCAGACAAAACAAGTAGGTCTTTAATATCAACATTTAATAACCTTGCAATTTCAAGAAAGGTCTCTATACTTGGTTGTGATGTGTTAGTACACCATTTTGAAACTGTCGCAGGATCTTTACCTAAAGTTTCAGCCAACCATTTGCTTGTTTTCTTCTGTTCTACAAGAACAACTTTCAATCTATTGATATCTGCCATAACTACAAATTGATTTTGACGCAAATATATTGAGTTTAATCCAAAGTTGAAAATAATTTTGCAACTTTCTTTGCCAATAGTCCGTTTTTAACAGTTGCCTTATGGTGTGGTCTATCGTGGACTGTTTCTATCAGATACCTACGAACGTGATGACTGGATTGGCTCAGCTGGAAAGCGATACTATGTTGATATCAGAATAGTACACCCTTGCGTTTCTGACCAGCCGGAGATATAACCATCGAACAACTTAAAGCAGGCCTCCCTAAAATAAAAAGGGAAAGCGGCCATTCGGGAGAATTGCATACCGAAGAACAGGAACAAAAGTTCTAGAAAACGTTCCACTTTGATCAATTCTGTCTTACATATGGGCCAGTATTATGACTAAATATAAAAACAATGAAGATGATATGCATCATCTGGGAATTGTCAGCGAAGATGGAAGTCATAATACTGCTACTGTGTACGATGCAATCCAGATTAAACCCAAACCGGTCATTAGAAAAAGCTTCTTTTCATTTTCTAATGACCAATTTAAGTTTATGCCAAGGCCAACGCCTGACATAATTTTTTCTTTACCAATAAAGGAGCATGAGATGCTCACTTATAATATAGGTGTCTGTGTAAGATTACAAAAATCTGCAGACACCTATATATTTTTATAATTTCAAAGAGAATGGATTCATTGGTGGTTCTCGTCCTGTCAGTAGCCTTCAATCTAACCAAGTTGAAACTTCAAAACCTCATTATCAACTGCAAGTTTAAATCGCTTTTGGTTGAACTGTTGATAAGTTGGGTGCCAGAGGCTATACTGTCTTTATTGAAATAATGCAAGAGGCCGAAACGTGCAGAGACTTGCATGAAGTCAAATGGTTTCCAACGGCATTGACCAACAAGACGAAGACCGCGATGAAAAAAAGACGGAAATGCACCAGCATAGCTTAATTGCGGTTCGTAGGCATAGAAACGGTTGTCGGCTTTCGTGGAAAAGACAGCTACAAAAGCGTCGAGCGAAAGCTGTTTTAATTTTTCCCATGAAAAACGGGATGACAACATATAACCTGATTGCATTTTCGATGTTTGCGAAACAGAAAGCAAAGCATCACCAGAAACCCAAAGCGTCATTCCGCTGAGAAAAGGGGATATGGTTGTCAGGGTCAGTTTGTGCAACTCTGCATATTGGAGCGTTCCCTTGTGACGAGGAATGTCTCGTTGCTTGGTTTTGTAACGATAGCGTATTTTATAGGTCAGCCGAGGACTGGGGCTATAGGTCGCCAACGTGCTAAATGCAAAACCTTGCGAGTTTTTTGCTGTGGCACTAAACGTTTCACGAGGGAATCTGAAATATTCGGCATAGGAAGTAAATTCCCAAGAAGAAGGCAGTTGCGCGTTCATGCCCAGCGTTATACCTGTTTCGTTTTGTATGCGGCTGCCCTCCTGCATGGCGTTTCCGTGTATGGAAATGAAACGAGGACTGAAATGGCGGATTTGTCCCGTCAGGAGAAGGCGGGAGGAAGGACTGTAACGCACGGTGTGGGTCATGGCAGCGTGTAATCTGCGGTCGATGGCCGTTTCTCCAGAATGTGTCCATTTCCTGTCGGCAGACCGAATATGGTAATCGCAACTGAAAGCACAGGCTGATTTGCCACGCATGAAATAGAGGTTATAGGGTTGTTCCTTTGGCCAAACAACATGGTCATAGTTGTCAAAGGCAAATGTGAAGGCCAATTTCAAGCGGTTTTTATTGTAGCCAAGTTGCATGGCAGCCGTCAGATTTCTCACGTTGTTTTTCCGTTCGAGTTCCGTTTGGGTGCGGTGAAACCCCGTTTTGCTGAAGGAGGTGACCGTGTCGTCTTCAAGCCGTGCATCGAGCTTTCTAAGAGAGAAGAAAGCGGAGGCATTCCAGACACGGCCTTGCCGAGCTAAGGCCAATCCGCGGAAAAAGTTAGTTTCGTCACACGAGGAGTGCGGTTTGATCTGTAGAGGTTTTGACGGAAATGGGCCATTGATTTGTGCCATATTTTTAAAAAGGCCACTTGAAAAGATCAGACCATGATTTGATCGAACGTTGAAATCGCCCAGCCATGCCTGCCATTTGCCGTTTGTGGAGATGAGGTGTGCATAGGCAGAAACGTAGTCGTAGGGATAATTGCCGCAGCCCGCGAAGGGCTCTCCGGCGTCCTTCTGCAACGTGGTGCCTGCGCTGAACTGCTTTCCGTGGGAGAAACGATAGCGAACGGTGTTGGCAAGTGCATTTCCCCAATACATGCAATTCGGATTATTCTTATACTCTTCTTCTGTGTGTTGTCTGTTTCTAGCTCGCTTGTAAAAGGGAACGTCAAGATTGGTAATGAATAAGTGTCTGTTTTTCCCTTTCTGAGCGTAGGGGCGTCTGCTGTCGATTCTTTCTGCGTAGAAAAAAAGCGACAGCCATTTCCGTTGTACAAGCGTCAGACCACTGACGAATTGCAATTCTCCCAATGAGAAAAATTCCCGTTTCCGACTTCTATAGGACAAAATGGAGTCGGCCTGCGCCTCTGTCATGAACGCAAGACGGAGAATATCTTCTTTTGCGGCTGTGTTGATGTTTTGAGGACGGAGATGAAGGTCTTCCATGAATTGCAGGTCTTGACGAAGGTCGGACTCTACTTCGAGAGCGTCTTCATCGATATTCTGTTCAAGGTATTCGGTGACAAATTCGCTCCACGTTGTGTATGTATCATAATCCCCGTTGCCGCTTTGCGCATCAGCAGGCCGCGACAGCAAACTTATGATGAGCAGGCTGAGCCACCTCAGAAAGGTTGTGTTTGCTGGATTAGCATTTCCCATAAGATTTGAAGTTGTTTTGAAGAATCTGACGCGATATGAGTCTCGCTCAATCCTCCCCATTGTGAAAAGAATTAATCAAGGGGTGTCCTGAATACGTCTCACGACCCCGTGTGCGGTTTCAGTGGACTTCATTCAGAACACCCCTTTTTCATTCAATTATTGGGGTGGGGTTATAGGGGCATTTCCGAGCTCGGTATGTCCCCGTGCCCCGTGCGGCTTCGCCCCGTACGGGTGTTTCCCCTGCGGGTTGTTTTCCTCCCCCTTCCGTTCCTTTTTTGGGGGAACAGGAGGGGAAGGTCTTTCTTATTTGAGCATCAGTTTGCAACTGGCCGTGTTGCCCTTCGCCGTCTCGATGTTGAGGATGAGAACTTTGTGATTGCCAGCGGAGAGGGCGGGGAGCTGCACTTGCTGTGCGCCGCCGGCGCGGAGCGTGAGGAGACATTTGCCAAGGGGCGTAAAGACGCGGCAAGACGTGATGCCTTCTGCGCTGCTGACGCTGACGAAGCCTGCTTCAGTGGTGTGAACAGTGAGAGGGGCGTCGGGGGCGGCGATGCTGCCGATTTCAGAAACGATGGGGGCGTCGCCCTGCGTGAGGTCTTCACGGATTTCGTAGATGACGGGGGCGGCGTTGCCCTCCCAGCTGATGCGGATGCAAGAGGGGGTGCCTGCGGCGGCGAGGGAGATTTTCTGGTAGCCACCCGTCAGTGTGCCGAGGCTGACCCATTCGCCATTCGTTGTCTGGGCGCTGACGACGGCATTTTGCGCGGGGGCGCCGGGAGCCTGGAAGAGGACGATGCTGGAGGCTGGGCTGGCATCGTAGAAATGGTAGGTGAGGCTGTTGCCAGAGGGCGTGTCGGTGGCGGGGATGCCCGTGTTGCCAGCTTTGTCGGTCAGGCAGAGGAGGGCGTTGCCCGAGGCATCGGCAGCGGGGTGCTTGAACTTGGCAGCGTGGGTGGCCTTGTTGACTTCAATGTCGTAGAGGCGCAACCACTTGGAGGTGTTGGCCGTGGAGACAAGGAGGCGTACGTATTGCGCAGTGTCGTTCGTGCCGCTGAAGTCGCAATAGGACATTTCGCTGGAATATTTGACGACCTGAGGGAGCGTCATGCGGAAGTCGGTCTGCGCGGTGCCTTTCACGCGGAGCGTTTTCCAGGTTTTGCCATCGAGAGAGGTCTGTACGCGGCCAACGGTCATGTAGTCGCCGTTCACTGTTCCCATGCAGATTCTGACGTCGCCAACGGGGACGGGAGCTGAGAGCTTGACAACGTAGGCATCGTTGGTTTTCTGGTTGCGGTTGAGACAGGTGTAGGTGGTGTAGTCACCGTCGGTCATGAAGGTGGCGTTGTGGCCGCTATAGATGTCGCCAGAGGGGATGGTTGCGCTGGCGATGGCGGTGGGAGCGGGGAGCGTCAGTTTGAGGACGGCGCGGGCGAGCTTGAGGGAGCGGGGCTCTGGGTTTTCGTTTTCAACGACGAGGTATCTGACGTGGGCGGCGGGCTGGCTGCCTTTTTCGAGGACGCTCCAGTCTCTGCCGTTTTCAGAGGTGAGGAGGGTGAAGGCAGAGAAGAGGCTGTCGGCGGCAGTTATGCTTTCGAGTTTGACGGGCTGGGGGAGCTGGAGCCCGATGTATTGGCCTTGCTGGAGGGTGTTGACGCAGTTGTTGACGAAGGTGACGCTATTTTTGCTTTTCGACACGGCGCCTTTGGCTTTCTCAAGGTTGGAGAAGAGGACGGGGACGGCGGAAACGGGGGCGCCGAGGAGGTTGCCGAGAGATTTCTCCTGGAGATAGCTGAGGAAGGGCCGGAGCGTTTCCTGCGAGGGATTGGTTTGCCGCGACGAGAGCGAGAGCTGCGCACCGACGGATCCAGCGAGCTGGGGTGCCTGGTGGGCGGCATCTGTGTCAATGCGGGAGAGGGGATTGATGGTCTGCGCGTAGGCGTTCCATTTGTCGGACTCTTCCGCGTTTTCTGCGGCTTCGATGAGCGTCAGTGTCTGGCGAGCCATACTGTGGAGCTTTGTGAGCCAGGGGGAGAGGTCGGCGAGGAGCAGGCGGTCGCTTTCGTTTTGGCTGTTTGCGAGGGCTTCGATTTTCTCTGCGGCCTTGAGGATGTTTTGCATGGTGGTTTTCAAGGCGCTACCGTCGGCCTGTCCTTGCTTGTTGAAGGCAGTTTTGTATGCGTTGACGAGGGAAGAGAGGGCGCCTGAGTCATAGTAGCGCAGATGGGCGGCGAGGAGCTGATAGGCCTCGGCTGTCTCTTTGTCGCGGATGACGGCGGGGAAGGCGGCGTTCCAGTTGGTCTTGTTGTTGAAAGCGGCGTTGTTCCAAGCATAGTCGGCGACGCCGAAGAGGGCGATTTTCGACACTTCGCCCTGCTGCATGGGGTTGCTGAGGACGGCGAGACAGTTTTTCAAGCCTTTGTCGACCGTTGCGGTGTTGGAGATTCTGCTTTCGTCGTGGAAGTTGGCGTACATGTCCATCGTGAAGAGCTTGTCGGCATCGTTGTCGTTGCAGGGATAGTTCCACCACCATGCGACGTCGCGGCCCAGGTATTGGCGCACGCTCTGCACGTCGGAGGAATTGGGCACGCTCCATACGCCCCAGCCGGTGGTATAGATGACGACGTTGGAGGGCGTTTTGCTGAGGGCGGTGAAGAAGGCTTTACGCTGTTCTTCGCCACCACCCGCGAAGCTGCCGCAATAGATCTGGGGAACGAACTGGAGGGGCTTGACGGTGTCGGCGGGGGCGGCGCCGCTTTTGTTCCACTCTTTTTCAATGGCCTGCTGGAGGCTGGTGACGCGGGCGGCGTTGAGGTCGTACTGCGCCTGGGTGGAGGGGATGGCGACGTCGTCGACGAACACGGCAAACTGGCGCACGCCGAGGGCGTACATGCGCTTGTATTTGTTCATGATGTCGGTGATGACGGTGGAACTGTTGAGGAAGTCGTTGCCCGGATGGATGGCCCAAATGAAGTTGACCTTGGTTTCGTGTGACACCTGCGTGAGGTCTCTGACCATGTCCTGCGAGAGATAGCCGAGGTTTTTCTGCTGCTCGGTGATGGTGGCGGGATAGGGCTGTTTCCAATAGGCGGAGTGGTAGTAGTCGCTCTTCGCGCCATACATATATGAGTTCATCTTGTGGCGCATCATGAATCTCATGACGTCTTTCTTTACGTCGATGGAATAGGGTACGCCATAGTAGCCTTCGACGAGGCCACGGTTTTTCTGGTCGGCATAGTCGTAGATGATGCCGCAGGGAATGCTTTCTGGGGCGTTGTAGTCGAGAATTTGCTCCAGAGAGGCCATGCCGATGAAGGCGGCATCGGTGTTTTCGCCCAGGATGACGATTTCGGCAAGGCCGCCAGCGTCTTGCAGGCTGAGGAGGTGCTTGTCGTATTTGTTTTGCAACGTAAAGACATCGCGACTGAGTTTCAAGGCGGTGGCTTTTGCGTCGGCCTTGTCGCCCGAATTGTTGACGCCTACGAAGATGTGGACGAAGCCCTCTGAGGGGGCTGTGGCGAAGATTTCATCGCTGTCGCTAATGAGGTTGTGCTCGGAGAGGATGTTTTTCAGACGGGCTTTGGTGTAGCTGTCGATGTGGTCTCCACAGATGACTTGAATTTTCCCTGCGGGGATTTTGGTTGTGCCGCCCACCGCTTGCTGCTGATGGGGGATGGGGTGGATTTGATAGACGCTGTCGGCAAGGACGGTAAGGCTGCTGCACGTTCCAAGACAACAAAGGGCCAATCGTAGAATTGTTTTCTTCATGTTTTTTTTATGGCTGTTTTTCCAAAGACGATGCGAGGCGCGGGCTTTGGATGTTAAACAATGATGTCCCTTGGCAAAAGGAATTGTTTCCCTTCGCCAAAGGACATGGATTCAGATGATTTCTATTTTAGGATGGTCTGCCATTATGCTCCCAAACTTTTGAGTGTTTCTTTCAAAACGGCAATCTTTGTTTCGGCATCTGCCTTTTTCTTTCTCTCGAGCTCTACGACGGCTGCGGGGGCGCCTTCAACGAAACGTTTGTTGCCGAGTTTCTTCTCGACGCCAGCGAGGAAACCCTCGAGATGCTTGAGTTCGGCCTGCGCCTTTGTGATTTCGGCTTCAGCGTCGATGAGGTTGCCGAGAAGCAGGGCGTATTCGGAGGTGCCGACCATGAAGGTGGAGGCGCCTTCGCCCTTGACGGTGACGGCGGCGATTTCGGAGATGTTGGCGAGCTTAGAGATGATGCAGTTGTAGGCTTCAACGGGGTTTTCTCCAATCACCTGCAAGACCAGGGGCTCCTTCGGGGAGATGTTTTTGGAGGAACGGATTCCACGGATGTTGGTGATGACTTGCTTGACGGCGGCGAAATTATCGATTTGCCGTTTGTCGGCATCGAGGGGCGCCTGGATGGTCTGAGGACTTGTCATGATGCTTTCGCCATCGCGACGCTCCGAGATGTTCTGCCAGAGTTCTTCCGTGATGAAGGGCATGAAGGGGTGGAGGAGATGGAGGAGGTCGTTGAAGAAGGAAAGCGTTGCCTGGTAGGTGGCGGCATCAATGGCCTGGCCGTAGGCGGGCTTGACGAGTTCGAGGAACCATGCCGAAAATTCATCCCAGAAGAGGTGGTAGACTTCCATCAGGGCATCGCTCAAGCGATATTTTGAGAAATGGTCGGCGATGACTGCGGCGCTGCTGCGCATCTGTGCCCCAAACCAGTTGATGGCGAGGGCGGCGACATCGTTCTGGGGGAGTGTCTCGCTGACAGTCCATCCCTGTACGAGGCGGAAGGCGTTCCAGATTTTGTTGCAGAAATTTCTTCCCTGTTCACAGAGGGATTCGTCGAAGAGAATGTCGTTGCCGGCAGGCGCTGAGAGCATCATTCCCATTCTCACACCATCGGCACCATATTTGTCGATGAGGTCGAGGGGGTCGGGGGAGTTGCCGAGCGACTTCGACATTTTACGGCCGAGTTTGTCGCGCACAATGCCTGTGAAGTAGACGTCTTTGAAGGGGAATTTGCCCGTGTATTCATATCCAGCCATGATCATGCGTGCCACCCAGAAGAAGATGATGTCGGGGCCGGTCACGAGGACGCTGGTTGGGTAATAGTATTTGAATTCTTCGTTGTCGGGATCGAGGATGCCATTGAAGAGAGAGATGGGCCACAACCATGATGAGAACCACGTGTCGAGGGCATCTTCATCTTGCTTCAGATCGGAGAGCTGGAGAGCGGGGTTGCCTGATTTCTCGCGTGCCAGGGCCAAGGCCTCTTGTTCTGTCTCTGCCACGACGTAACCGCCCGAGGGGAGATAGTAGGCGGGGATGCGGTGGCCCCACCAGAGCTGACGTGAGATACACCAATCTTTGATGTTTTCGAGCCAATGGCGGTAGGTGTTTTTATACTTGACAGGATAAAACCTGATTTCGTCGTTCATAACCGGCGGCAACGCCAAGTCGGCAAAATGCTGCATCTTCAGGAACCACTGCGTGGAGAGCTTTGGCTCAATGGGGACACCGGTGCGCTCCGAGCAGCCGATCTTGTTGTCGTAATCTTCAATGCGCTCCATCAGGCCAGCCGCTTCCAAATCTTTGGCAATCTGGCGGCGGACATCGAAGCGGTCTTGGCCAACGTACATGCCGGCAGCCTCGGAGATGGTTGCGTCGTCGTTGAAGATGTCGATGGTTTCGAGATTGTATTTTTCTCCAAGCATGTGGTCGTTGACATCATGGGCGGGGGTGACTTTCAGGCATCCTGTTCCAAATTCAATGTCAACATATTCGTCTTCGATGACGGGAATGACGCGTCCGACAAGAGGGACTATCACTTTCTTTCCCTTGAGCCAATGGTTTTTGGGGTCGTTGGGATTGATGCACATCGCGACGTCGCCCATAATGGTCTCGGGGCGTGTCGTTGCCACGACGGCATAGCGCCCTTCTGCGTCTTCATGAATGATTTCGCCTTCTTCGCCTGTTGCTCCGAGGCCGTCGTCGGATGCGACGCGATATTTCATATAATAGAGCTTCGTGTGCTCTTCTTTGTAAACCACTTCTTCGTCGGAGAGAGCCGTCTTGGCCTTGGGGTCCCAGTTGACCATACGGACGCCACGATAGATGAGTCCTTTGCGGTATAGGTCAACAAAGACCTTGATGACGCTTTTTGAGCGGGTTTCGTCCATGGTGAACGACGTGCGGTCCCAGTCGCACGAAGCTCCCAGACGGCGCAACTGCTTGAGAATGATGCCGCCGTGCTCGTCGGTCCAATCCCAGGCATGCTTCAGGAAGTCTTCACGGCTGAGGTCTGATTTCTTAATGCCGCGCTCCGCCAGGCGTGCCACGACTTTTGCTTCTGTGGCGATTGAGGCATGGTCGGTGCCAGGCACCCAGCAGGCGTTTTTGCCTTCCATACGGGCACGTCTGACGAGGATGTCCTGGATTGTCTCGTTGAGCATGTGTCCCATGTGCAACACGCCGGTCACATTGGGAGGAGGTATTACAACCGTATATGGTTTTCGTCCGTCGGGCTTAGAATTGAACAGCTTGTGTTCCATCCAATATCTATACCATTTGCTTTCGACATTTTCAGAACTGTATTTACTTGCTAATTCCATGTTGATAGAGAGTATGTTATATCTTTTATTTCTGCTATTATATGTATAAGGGAAATGACGGGAGGTCACGAATTCATCGACAGGAGAAATTCTTCATTGTTTCTCGTTGTCTCCATTCTCTTCTTCACCTCGCTCATGGCTTCAATGGCGTTCATGTCTGCGATGTATTTGCGCAAAATCCACATGCGATTGAGCGTCTGCTGGTCTTGGAGCAGATCGTCACGACGCGTGCTTGAAACGACCAAATTGACGGCGGGGAAGATTCGCTTGTTTGACAATGAGCGGTCGAGCTGCAATTCCATATTGCCTGTTCCCTTGAATTCCTCGAAGATGACTTCGTCCATCTTCGATCCGGTGTCGATCAACGCTGTTGCGATGATGGTCAGCGAACCGCCACCTTCTATGTTGCGAGCCGCACCAAAGAAGCGCTTGGGCTTTTGCAACGCATTTGCATCGACACCACCAGTCAGCACTTTTCCCGAGGCTGGGGCAACCGTGTTGTAGGCACGCGCAAGACGGGTGATGGAATCGAGGAAAATGACCACGTCGTGGCCACACTCAACCATTCGCTTTGCTTTCTCCAAGACGATGTTGGCGATTTTCACATGTCTTGAAGCGGGCTCATCGAACGTTGACGCAATGACCTCTGCCTTGACTGTGCGGGCCATATCTGTGACTTCTTCCGGACGTTCGTCAATCAGTAGCATCATAAGATAGGTCTCAGGATGGTTTTCGGCGATGGCGTTGGCGATGTCCTTCATAAGCATGGTCTTACCTGTCTTGGGCTGCGCAACGATTAGCGCACGTTGCCCCTTTCCGATAGGCGTAAACAGGTCGATGACTCTGCGCGAGAGGCTGTCGTTTTTCCCGCTACACAGGTTGAATTTTTTATCGGGGAATAGGGGAGTGAGGTGCTCGAAAGACACGCGGTCGCGAATGTCCTTCGGGGCCAATCCGTTGATGTGTGCAATTTCCAAAAGGGTGAAGAATTTCTCTCCTTCACGCGGAATCTTCACCAGACCTTCAATGACATCTCCTGTTTTCAATCCGTATTGGTAAATCAGATTGGGGGCGACATAAATGTCGTCGGGGGAGGTCAGATAGTTATAGTCTGACGAACGCAGAAAACCATAGCCTTCATTCAAGATTTCAAGCACACCGCGAGAATCAAGGGTTTGCGGGATTGCCAGTTCTTTGTCGTTGTCTTGGGCGAATTGGTCGTTTTCCCCGTAATCCTGTCGTTCCTGTGACAGAAGACCCTGAACGCCGCGCGGCTCTTGTTCGTTATGAAAATCGTGGTTTCCACGGTAATCCGGAATATTCCGAAACCCCATATTTCTGGCATTTTCCCTTGCTTCGGCAAAACCTCTGTCGTGGGGTTTGATGCCTTCGAAAACGGGCGGAATGTCCTGCAATATGATAAAATCGTTTGCAACGACCTGTGCCGACCTTTGCTCTTCCAAAGAGATTTCCTTTCTCCAGATGTCTGATTCTGCATCATCGGCAGCAGATTTTTTTCTCAGTGCCTCCAAATCGGCATTGTTCGCAGAGACGTCAGTATGTGAGTCTTCGCTCTGACGGTTTTGCTGCTGGATTTGCTCCGTGATGAAATCGGGGACTTCGGAATCTGACTGGAGATATTCGGGCTGCTCGTCCTTTCGGGTGCCGCCATCCGCTTGCTCTTGTGAAGACGGCTCTACGCTGTTTCCCGTTTTCACGACTTCAGCGGCGTCGCTGGCCAAACGTTCTTCATTCGTATTTTCCGCCGACATGCTGCCAGACACGGCAGCGAAGGAGGCTGGCTCATGAAGATGGTTTTCATCTGGCAGCACTCCATCTTGAGCGGACTTTGTTTGCGCAAGCTGATCTGTCACATCAGAGGCAGGAATGCTCCCAACAGGAGCAGAAGTTATGAGGGCGTTTTCTGCCTCTGCATTTTCTTCCTTCGACACGCGCGAGGTGCCGATCCTTTTTCTGCCCGGCTTTGCGTCCGAAGGGGACGCGTCAGAGGTCGGCTTGGCAGTTTTGCTGGCGCTCGTTTTGCTCCTGCTGGTGGCAACGCGCGGCTTTCTGCCCGTCGATTCCATTCTGTTCATTTCAGCACTTTTGATTTCAGCCTGAACGTCTAAGATGTCGTAAACGAGATCTTCCTTGTCATTGCTGTCTTTATGTTTCGTGCCTAATGCCGTAGCAACAGAACGCAACTCCTCAATATCCTTATTTAGTAATTGTTCCTTGGTGAAAAGTGGCATTGTATAACATTTATTTTGTGTATATCTCATTTAAACCCAGAGGGGCCTAAATGGATTTTCAATTCGTAAAAAATCTTTGATGGATGATCAACACAAGTCCTTGTGTTTCCTTGTATTTTAAAGTCTTAGTCAACATTAAAAAATGAGTAATGATTTTGCAACTTTCCTTTGTGCGAAATAATCATTAACACCATATACCTATAAGAGATGACTATGCATATGCAAATTTAGTTACTTTGTTTCTTTTACCGAATATTAAATGCTCGGTTTGGTTTTTCTTGCCACCTTTTAAACATAATAGTGATACATGCGCATTTAATAATTCTTGCTAACGTCTCTTCGAATTGGCAGACATACAGGCGAAGATGTATTTCTTTGAGCGCCCAGCGTTTGTAACCCATTATTTTTGATTAATTTTGCATCAAATGCACCCAGTCGACAATACATGCCTGACGACAGGCGGCATGATTTTGCGGTCAATAAAAAATTCCATACAAGAATGACATATCAAGAAACTGTTCAATATCTCTTTGAAGCTACACCGCTTTTTCAACATATCGGTGGCAAAGCGTATAAACCAGGCTTGCAGACATCGCTTTGCCTTGATGAGCATTTCGGCCATCCTCACAAGAGTTACCCGATTGTTCACGTGGCGGGAACGAATGGAAAAGGATCTTGCTCGCACACTATTGCGGCGATTTTGCAACTGGCAGGTCTGCGTGTTGGATTGTTCACCTCGCCACATCTGCTGGATTTCAGAGAGCGCATACGGATTAACGGAAAAATGATTCCAGAGGATACGGTTGTTCAATTCGTTGAAAGCGAGAAAGGCTTTTTCGAACCGCTGCATCCGTCGTTCTTCGAATTGACAACGGCATTGGCCTTCAAATATTTCGAAGATGAGCACGTGGATGTGGCAGTTGTTGAAGTGGGACTTGGAGGACGATTGGATTGCACGAATATCGTCACGCCGAAATTGTCTGTCATAACAAACATCAGTTTAGACCACACGCAATTCCTCGGCTCTACCCTCTCTGAAATCGCCTATGAAAAAGCAGGAATCATCAAGCCAGGGGTGCCTGTGGTCGTTGGAGAGGATTTGCCTGAGACGCGGCAGGTTTTTCTTGATAAAGCAAAAGAAAACAATTCGCAGATTATTTTTGCTGAAGACAAACCTGAAGTCGTCAACAGCACGATGACGGAGAATTATACGCGCCTTTATGAGACTGTCGGTTACGGCACATTTGAGGGGCAACTGGCCGGAGAATGCCAAATCAAAAACACGAACACCATCCTGCACGTGGTTCCGCTCTTACTGAAACAAGGACTGCTGCCGCAGTCGTACAACGATAAAAAACGAATCACGGCGTTGGTTCGCGAGGCTTTTTCAGAGGTGAGCTCATTGACAGGGCTGATGGGGCGCTGGCAATATGCTGGTCATCGTCCGGACATTGTGCTCGATACGGGACACAACACGGGAGGATGGGCATACCTCGGGAAGGCGCTTCAAAGCGGAAACTACCCTCAGGTGCATGTCATTTTCGGCATTATGGCAGACAAGGACATTGACGGCGTACTCTCGTTCTTGCCACAAAAATTGCACTACTACTTCACAAGGGCTTCTGTGGCAAGGGCCTTGCCGCCAGAAGCGCTACGTGACAGAGCCGAAAAATTTGGCTTAAACGGAGGGGTTTTCAATTGCGTATCAGATGCGCTTGAAGCTGCTTTGAAGAACGCCAAACCAGAAGATCTGGTCTACGTTGGAGGCAGCAGTTTCATTGTTGCTGACTATTTGGCAATCAACGATAAAAACGAAAACAAATAGGATTCAGACACCAACTTAAATACATAATAATTAGCAATATATGACAAGATTAAAACATAAATACTTTAACTTATCGTTGGGCCTCTTGTGTGTTCTGACGATGTGCTTCGCATGCAAGGAGAACAAGCACGAAGACTGGTCGGAGGCACGGACGAAAATGGAACAAAAGGGGCAGGCATATCTGATGCTTTCCAGGCAAGCCCTCTCTGAAAAGAATTTTACAACAGCGCGAGAAAAAGTCAATTTGCTGCGCAAGGAATGCGAATTGGCGCTCTCTGCCCGCGAAGAAGGTATCCTGCTGATGGATTCCATCAATCTCTTTGAAGCAGAGGAGCAATTCCGAACGGCGTGTGAGGATTCCACGGCAGCATCTGCGAGGGAATCCATAGAAGACCTGCAGCAGAAAATCTGCTTCTACCAAAGAAAGTTGGAACACGACAAAAAATCCAAGGAAGCGGGAAACCAAGAAATCAATAAATAAACGGCACTTCTAAAGCTCCACACTCTACCATCTACGCATGTCGGCTATTAAAAAAGAACTAAACACGGCGCAATGGGATGCTGTTTCCTATTGTGAGGGACCATCGCTCATCATTGCAGGGGCCGGTTCCGGAAAAACCCGCGTATTGACCTATAAAATCGCATATCTCATCGAGCAAGGCATGGAGCCTTGGCGGATACTGGCGCTCACCTTCACCAATAAGGCCGCACGCGAGATGAGAGACCGCATAGCCAATGTCGTCGGTTTTGAATCTGCACAAAATATATGGAACGGGACGTTCCATAGCATCTTCGCCAGAATCCTAAGACTGGAATCGGATGTCATCGGCTATCCGCACGACTTCACCATATACGACCAAACTGATTCCCGTTCGCTCATCAAGAACATCGTCAGGGAAATGGGTCTTGACGACAAAACATACAAGCCAAACATTGTGTCGGGCAGGATTTCAGAAGCTAAAAATGCCCTTGTGTTGCCAGGCGCATATCTGAATGACAGAAATGTGCGAGAGCGCGACCAGAGAGACGGCATCGGGAAAACGGGGGAGATTTACCGCACTTACATGCAGAGATGCTTCGCAGCAGGAGCTATGGATTTCGACGACCTCCTGCTCAACACTTTCCTCCTCTTCCAGGAACACCCAGAGGTGAGAGGTAAATACAGCGAACGTTTCTCATATATCCTTGTTGACGAATACCAGGACACGAATGTTGCACAACACCGCATCATCACGCAACTAACCTCCCCCACTTCGAAAATTTGCGTTGTCGGAGACGACGCACAGAGCATCTATTCCTTCCGAGGCGCACGCATCGACAATATATTGGGCTTTCAGGAGCAATACCCCACAGCAAAATTGTTTAAACTGGAGCGCAACTACCGTTCGACACAAAACATCGTCAATGCTGCCGACAGTCTGATCAAACACAATGCGGTTCAAATTCCCAAAAAAGTGTACAGCGAAGCGGAAGTCGGAGAACCTCTGAAAATCATAGAAGCCTACAGCGACAAAGAGGAAAGCATCAAGGTGGCGGGAGTCATACGAAATCTGCACAACGTGCACGACGTTCCCTACAATGAAATTGCGATTCTCTACCGTACAAATGCCCAAAGCCGCTCTTTTGAAGAGACCTTCCGCTCTGCTGGCATGCCATACAGAATCTATGGGGGGCTGTCGTTCTATCAGAGGAAAGAGGTGAAGGACCTGCTGGCCTACTTCAGATTGATATGCAACCCTTCTGATGAAGAGGCCTTCAAGCGCATTGTCAACTACCCCGCAAGGGGCATCGGGGCCACAACCATGTCAAAGATACAGATGGCAGCGGTGGAAAACGGGGAAACCCTGTGGAATGTAGCAGCCAACCCGCAAAAGTTCCAAGTGTCTCTCAGCAAAAGCACCCAAGGGAAGCTCTTGGCGTTTTTGGCGCTCATCGAAAAATTTCGCAATGACCTACACCGGAAAAACGGCTCCAGCCTCGCAACCGACATTCTGTATTCAGCAGGAATCAACGCCGATTTGCTTGCCGACACCAGCGCTGAAGGCATCAGCAAAAAAGAGAACATTGAGGAATTGCTCGGCGCCATCAAAGCCAACGAAGATGAAGCGAGAGGCAGCAACGCCGCAATCGTGCCGCTGACCGACTATATCTCCAAAGTGTCCCTACTGACGGATGCCGACCAGAAAGACGACGGCTCGCCCCGCATCACCCTGATGACGGTGCATGCAGCCAAGGGACTGGAATTTGATGCCGTCTTCGTGACTGGGCTTGAAAACGACCTCTTCCCCAATTCAAACGCCCGTTTCTATCCTAAGGAAATGGAGGAAGAAAGACGCCTCTTCTACGTTGCCATCACACGCGCCAAAAGCCGCTGCTATCTGACATACGCCAAAAGCCGCTTTAGATTCGGCAATATGGAATTTGGAGAGCCAAGCATCTTCCTGCGGGAGATAAACCAGAAATACTTAGACAAAAGCCCCTTTGCCGCGTCTGTCAGCACCACGCCAGGCCGCATCCCCAACAAAAACGCATTCTCGAAGAGTACATCTTCTTTATGGGACAATCCTCCGTCGGGCACCACCTGCCAAGAAGAGCGGCATCAGTCGAAGCCCCGTGCGTCATCGCGCGAAACAGCCGACGACAAGCGGTTCAAGAAAAGAATCTACAGCAACGGAAGAATCTTGCAACAGATAGGCTCAAGCTCCAAGGCAAACGATTCTGCTACGCCGCCAGAAATGCTTTCATCTGCCGTTGAATACGGCTCCACCACGTTGAAAGCGGGAGACAAAGTCGCCCACGAACGCTTCGGAATGGGAACTGTCATCTCTGTGGAAGGAAGCGGCAATGGTGCAAAAGCGCAAATTGATTTTGAAAAAGGAGTCGGAATAAAAAAACTATTGCTTAAATTTGCAAAGCTCAGCAAGATTGAGTGACCTCAGCAAAAAAGCCGAGACGCTCCACCTCGCCGCAAGCCCCCGCGCCTCCCTGTCAAGTGCGCCTTCCCTGCTTTGATAATATATAATAATTTTTGAATACCTATTTATGATACAATCAATGACCGGCTATGGCAAAGCCGAAATCCATTTCAACGGAAAGAAAATCCATGCAGAAATAAAATCCCTCAATTCAAAAAACCTCGACCTTTCAGCACGCATCGCCCCCATTTATCGGGAAAAGGAAATGGAGGTGAGGAAATTCATCGCCGCGCAACTTGAAAGAGGAAAAGTCGATTTCAATCTCTGGGTTGAAAAAGACCAGGCGTCTTCCTTCCTTCCAATCAACCAAGAAGCAGTCAAAGACTACACCCGCCAGATTCGCGCCATTTCTGAAAGCAACAACATTCCTTTTCCAGAACAAGGCATCTGGGAAGTACTCATAAAACTTCCAGAAACCATGCAGCCCAATGTCGTTGAAGACCTAACAGAGGAAGAATGGAACGCAGCGTCCCAAGCTGTCGCCGAAGCAGTTGGCCACCTCGTTGAATTCCGCACGCAAGAAGGACTGGCCCTGCAAAAGAAATTTTCAGAGAAAATCGACAACATTGAGCGTCTTCTCGGAGAAATCGAACCGTTTGAGAAATCGCGCGTTGAAAAAATCCGCCAGCGCCTGACAGACCGTCTGGAAGAACTGAAAGGCGTTGACTACGACAAAAACCGCCTGGAACAAGAGCTCATTTACTATATTGAGAAACTCGACATCAGCGAAGAAAAACAAAGACTTGCCAACCATCTGAAATATTTCCGCGAAACAATGGAAACCAGCCACGGACAAGGCAAGAAATTAGGATTCATCGCCCAGGAAATGGGAAGGGAAATCAACACAACGGGCTCGAAGAGCAATCAGGCAGAGATGCAGAACATCGTTGTGAAAATGAAAGACGAGTTGGAACAAATCAAAGAACAGGTTCTTAATGCCCTATAATCAACACACATCATGGAAGAAACCACTGTTGCAAAGAAAGCCGACGGGCGCGTAATCATCATTTCCGCACCCAGCGGAACAGGAAAAAGCACCATCATTTCATATCTGATGACGCTGGGGCTTAATCTGCACTTTTCTGTGAGCGCAACGAGCCGCCCGCCACGCGGGAAGGAAGTAGATGGTGTTGACTATTTTTTTCTCACGCCAGAAGATTTCCGCCAACGAATTTCAAAGGGCGACTTTCTGGAATATGAGGAAGTCTATGAAAACCGCTATTACGGAACGCTCCGCACTGAGGTCGACAAACAGCTGGCAAACGGCGATAATGTGGTCTGCGACATTGACGTCGTCGGCGCGCAAAACATAAAAAAAATATATGGTGGCCGCGCATTCAGCCTTTTCATAAAACCACCCTCAATTGACGCCCTACGCCAACGGCTTGAAAATCGCGGCACCGACTCGCAGGAAGTCATCCAGCAACGCATCAACCGTGCAGAATTTGAACTCTCGCAAGCCCCCAACTTCGATGCCTGCATCGTCAACGACGTGTTGCAGAAAGCCCAGGAAGAGGCAGCCAACGCGATTAGGCAGTATCTCGAAACAGCCGCGGAATAATCCCCCCACTCTCCCATTCACGAAGAAACATGCGCGTAACAATTTACGGAGGCTCTTTCAGCCCCATCCATAAGGGACACATCGCCTTAGCCAGCCAAATCATCAAAGAAGACATGGCCGATGAAGTGTGGCTGATGGTATCGCCACACAATCCGTTGAAGTCAACCAACGACCTATGGCCAGTTGACCTCCGTCTGAAACTCTGTGAGAAAGCAGTTGAAGGGCTGGAGAAAATAAAAGTCTCCGACCTGGAGACGCGTTTGGAAAAACCGTCCTACACCTATAAAACCCTGCGCGAACTATCACGTCTCCACCCCCAAGTCCAGTTCTCAATACTCATCGGTTCCGACAACTGGGCCTGCTTCGACCGTTGGGCACACCACGAGGAAATCCTAACACACCACTCCCTCATCATCTATCCGCGCCAGGGCTTCCCCATCAACCCCCATCTCCTGCCGCCGCAAACCAGCCTGCTCAACGCCCCTCTCCTGCCCTACAGTTCAAGCGAAATAAGGCTGCGCTTGAAAGCAGGGCGCCCCATCAACCACATGCTGCCTCCAAACGTAGCCGAAATGATTGCCACGACGGAGTATGCTGGAAAACGGCAGACAAACTGATCGTTTCTGAAAATCCACTCAGCTTTCACGCCGCCACTGACACGCGCACGACCCACATTCGCTCTGCTGCAAAAATAAAACAGATAATCCCCCAACAATAAAAAACAACAAACATACAATGGATAGAAAACAACTTGTAGACAACATCTTCAGAAAGAAATCCTTTCTCTGCGTCGGACTCGACACGGATTTGAAGAAAATCCCAAACCACCTCCTCAACGACCCCGACCCCATCTTCGCCTTCAACAAGGCAATCATTGACGCAACAGCGCCCCATTGCGTTGCCTATAAACCCAACTTGGCCTTCTACGAGTGCTACGGCATGATGGGATGGAAAGCTCTGGAAAAAACAATCGAATACATCAGAACCAACCACCCCGACCAATTCATCATCGCTGACGCCAAGCGCGGCGACATCGGAAACACCTCAGCCATGTATGCCAGATGCTTCTTCGAAGAAATGGACGTCGACGCGCTGACGGTGGCCCCATACATGGGCAGCGACAGCGTTGTCCCCTTCTTGAAATACCCAGGAAAATGGGTGATCCTACTTGCCCTGACAAGCAATGCCGGTTCCCACGATTTCCAGTTGCTACGTGAAGAAGGCGGCAAGCGCCTGTTTGAGAAAGTGTTGGAAACATCGCAGGAATGGGGCAGCAACGAGCAGATGATGTATGTGGTTGGCGCAACGCAAGGCGAACGCTTTGCAGACATACGTAAAATAGTCCCCAACCACTTCCTCCTCGTCCCGGGCGTTGGCGCACAAGGCGGTTCGCTGCAAGATGTTTGCAAATACGGCATGACGAAGGAGTGCGAACTGCTCGTCAATTCCTCACGCGGCATCATCTATGCAGACCACACTGAAAACTTCGCTGCTGCCGCCGGAGCCGCCGCAAAGGAATTACAGGCTGCGATGGCAGTGGAGCTAAACAAGGTGCAGGGGAAATAAGATAAAAAGACGAGGAACAGACAATCCCCTCTGCATAAACAACACGACCATTAATTGGTTACATGGCAAACGCCTTGGAAACATACAAATCGCCTTGCAAGGAAAATTAATGTTTGCCGGTAAAGGGGGGCGCTCCAACAAGATTAAACAAATATATAAGGGAAAAGCTGCGATGCGCCGCGTCACAGCTTTTTCTACTTTGTGGTTGCTCTAAGATTATCGCCCCTCATTAAGCCCCTCCCCCTAAAATGTTTATTATAAACATCAACGATATTATCAGTTTTTTGTGTAAGTTTGCAAAATGAAGCAGTTGCCCCTCGTGGAAACTGGCGTGGGGGATGAAGAGGACATCCCCCACAAAACGTTTTATCACGCAAGTTCATCCCAATGGGACACTTCCACATCCCTGACTTGCATCGGACATGTGGAAACGGGCTTCAAATCACAAACCACACATCTACAAAAGACACTTTCTTCCAAATAGACATGACAGAAATAGAATTCAAAATAGAATATGCCACGCAGTGGGGGGAGATTCTCTGCCTATGCCACAAAACTGCAGGGAGCACCCTACAACAGACGATTATGCACACCAGCGACGGGCAGATTTGGGAGTGCAGCATCGAGGTCGCCCCGTTTGCCTTGGTGGAATACCACTACACGGTGGCACGGCAAGAGGATATGAAAACGGTACGCACCATGAGGCAGGGGATTTTTAAACTACTGACGGGCAGAGAGAAGCGTATCGTCGCCCACGATCATTGGGCCGCTAACGACATTAACGATGTGTTTCTCCACACGGCTTTTTCAAAATGTGTGTTCAAGGCTGGAGGGGGGAACAAACGACAATGGTCCTCTAATGGGGCAAACACGCTCTGCCTGCACACGACACCCCCACCGGCAGGCTGCTGGTGGGGGATTGTCGGCAGCAGCAAGACGCTGGGAGAATGGCAGGAAGGCGGCGCAAAGCGTCTCACTCAAACTGGTCCTTATGAGTTCTGCACCATGCTGGAGGAGAAAGACGCCATTTGCGGACTGGAGTATAAATATGTGCTTGTCAACGACGATTCGTCGAAACCCTACGTATGGGAAACAGGAGAGAACAGGGTTTTGCCGCCTCTAAAGGAAGGGGGAAGAATGGTTGTTAACGACGGCGGCGTGCGCATCGCCTGCACCCCCTGGCGCGGGGCTGGTGTCGTGATTCCCGTTTTCTCGCTCAGAAGCGATGGTAGCCAGGGTATCGGCGACTTCGGCGACCTGAGGCAGTTTGTCTCATGGTCTGCCAGCGTGGGATTTAAATGCGTTCAGATTCTCCCCATCAACGACACGACATCATCTGGAACTTGGCACGACTCATATCCCTACAACGGCATCTCTGTCTTTGCGCTTCACCCCGTCTATCTCGACTTGAGGGAATGGAAAGACTGGAGCGGTTTTGCACCCTACAAGGAACAGGCTAAAGGAATTAACAGACTTCCGAAAGCTGACTATGAAGCGGCCTTCGCGCTAAAGATGGATTTTCTCTCAGCGCTTTATCTGGCCTTCGGGGAGGAAATCATGGAGACAAGCGCGTTTCATGCGTTTTTCGACACCAACGAGAAATGGCTCATCCCCTACGCCTGCTATTGCAGTGAGAAGGCGCAAGCGATTGGACTTGCAGGGGCTGACGACCTGGCGTTTTTTTACTTCACGCAATTCTTGCTTTACAGGCAGATGATGGCAGCGCACGACACGGCGCGACAGTGTGGCGTGATTCTGAAGGGCGACATCCCCATCGGGGTATGCGCTGACAGCGTGCCTGCCACCGTTGATTGCCAGCTGTTTCACTTTGACGGTAGTGCGGGAGCGCCGCCCGATGATTTCGCCCGCGAAGGTCAAAACTGGGGCTTCCCAACTTATAACTGGGAAAACATGGGGAAGGATGGTTACAGATGGTGGAAGGAGCGTTTGAGGAGCATGGGGCAATTTTTCGACGCCTACCGCATTGACCATGTACTGGGCTTCTTCCGTATATGGGAAATTCCTTCATGCCAGGTGCAGGGGCTGATGGGGCATTTCCGTCCGGCTCTGCCTCTCAGCGAGAAGGAGATCTATGGATGGGGCTTCCATGCTGACATCGAACGCTACTGCCGTCCCTTTGTGACAAAAGCAGAAAGAGAAAGGCTGAAGGAGCAGTTTCCGCATGCCGATCTCGACCATTTCTTGATACAGGCGGCCGACGATTCTTTCGAACTGCGTGAGCACGTTGACACTCAGCGAAAAATTGCGGGTCTTGATTGTGACGAAAAGTTAAAGAAAGCCTTGATGGAGATTGCGGCAGAGGTGCTCTTTATCAAGGATCCTGACGGAGGGGGCTATCACCCGCGCATTATGGGGCATGAAACGCGTGCGTTCCAGACGCTTGACAACCATTGCCGACAGGCGTTCAACAGCCTCTATGAGGATTTTTTCTACCGGCGCCACAACCAATTTTGGGCGCAAAAGGCGCTCGAGAAAATGGAGAAAATCATGGTGCCGAGCGGCGACGAAATCATGGATTCCATGCTGCCATGCGCGGAAGACCTCGGAATGGTGCCTAGCTCTGTGAAGGGCGTGCTGGAACGGCTGCAGATACTGTCGCTGGAAATACAACGCATGCCCAAGAAATTCGGCGTGCGATTTGACAACTTGAAGGAGAACCCTTACCTCTCTGTAAGCACCATTGCCACCCACGACATGCCGCCCTTCCGACTGTGGTGGCACGAGAACAGAGAAGAGGCGCAGCTTTTCTACCACGAGGTGCTCAAGCGCGAAGGAGATGCCCCTGAGGATGCCACACCGGAAATCTGCGAACAGGTTGTCAGCGAACACTTGAAATGCCCCTCTATGCTGTGTGCCAACAGCCTGCAAGACTACATGGCGATTGACGGCGACTTGCGCAACCCATATTATGAAGAGGAACAAATTAATGTGCCCTCTAATCCCAACCAATACTGGAATTATCGTATGCATCTGACCATTGAGCAACTGGCTGGGGCTTCCTCTTTCAACGAAAAACTACGTATGCTCATCAAAAGCAGTGGACGCTGACGCCACACGCACGCGCCGTGTGTGCCGTAAAAATACGGCACACCCTGGAATGTTATTTTGAAGTGCAGCCGCTGGATGATTTCCCGTTCAGCGGCGAAAATCATAAAAACATATAAAAGGCTTTCGTTTTGTGCGGACACGAAGACGGGACTACTATGTTTTTAATATATTTGCATGATGAAGTTGTCTGAACTTTTATGAAATTCAAGAGTTGCCTTTATTTTCGAGGCGTTTTGGGGCCTTGAAGAAGGAATGTAGCGGGCTACGTGACTGATGAAGGGTTAAAAAAACGCCCCCCCCAAAAAAGTGAAGCTTGAATTTAGAAGAGATGAAACTCCAATTCAAATCTTCGTCAGAAAAATTTAGACGACTTCAATATTTCAAACGCAACAAAGAAAAATACAATGAAAAAGATTTTATCTCTTCTGCTGGTGTTCATGACCAGCATAATCTCAGCCCATGCCCAATTTGAAAGGGGTGTGAAATACGTTGGCGCTTCAGCCTCTGGATTGGGATTTTCATACAGTTCGAATGAGAAATTCCGCCTCGGACTTGACGCGCATGCGGGCTATTTTGTGGCCGACTGCCTCATGCTGAATGCAACGGCAGGCTACGAACACAAGCGCAATCTTGACGATATGCGCATTGGTGCTGGCGCACGCTACTATTTCGACCAGTGTGGCATCTATCTCGGCGCTGGAGCTGAATACAACCATTTCACCAAGAAAAACAACGACTTGATGATACCGCTCAGTGTTGGATACGCTTTTTTCCTCAACCAGTTTATCACGTTGGAACCTTCCTTGTATTACAAGATGAGCCTGCACGACTTCGGAGGAAACTCCACGTTTGGCGCAAGCATCGGCTTGGGTGTCTATTTCTAAAAGACGATATGAAAGATGCTGGCGAAACGAAAATCATTACGACGGTAGCATCTACTAAACTACGTAAACAGGATTGTTAATAAAGCGCTACATATACACAAATCAAAACATGTCAAGAACTGAAATATCCACCCTCGGCGAATTTGGCCTTATTGAACATCTCACGAGAGGGCTGGCTTCCTCTAACGCTTCAACAAAGAAGGGCGTTGGCGACGACTGCGCCGTGCTCGACTATTCGAACGGCGGCAGCAAGTTGCGCACACTCATCACGAGCGACATGCTCATGGAAGGCATCCATTTTGACCTGGTGTACACCCCGCTCAAGCATCTGGGATATAAAGCCGCCATGGTTAATCTCTCCGACGTTTATGCTATGAACGGCACGCCCCGACAAATGACGGTCAATCTGGCCATTTCACGTCGGTTCTCCATCGAAGATATCGAAGACCTGTATGCCGGCATACGCATGGCCTGCAAGAAACACAATGTAGACATCGTCGGTGGCGACACAACATCATCATTGACGGGCTTGGCCATCAGCATCACCTGCATCGGAGAAGTGCAAGAGGACGACATCATATACAGAAACGGAGCGCACGACACTGATCTCATCTGCGTGAGCGGAAATTTGGGCGCCGCTTATATGGGACTGCAACTGATGGAGCGCGAGAAAGCCGTGTTTGAATCGCAGGTTACAAAAAACAAAGAAGCTGCGATTCAACCTGATTTCAGCGGACGCGAATATCTCCTGGAAAGGTTGCTCAAGCCGGAAGCACGACGCGACATTGTTGAGAATATGCGCAATCAAGGCATACACCCGACAGCCATGATGGACATCAGCGACGGACTCTCATCGGAACTGAGACACATCTGCAAACAGTCGGGCACGGGGTGCAGAATATATGAAGAACGAATTCCTGTTGACTATCAAACGGCCGTCACTGCCGAAGAATTCAACATGAACGTAACGACATGTGCGTTAAACGGAGGGGACGATTACGAACTGCTCTTCACCGTACCTTTGACCGAACACGAGCTGGTTGAATCCATGGACGACGTTAAAGTCATCGGATACGTCACCAAGGCGGAATTGGGATGCGCACTCGTTTCACGTGACGGACAAGAATTCGAACTGAAGGCACAGGGATGGAATCCGCTTAAGGAAGACAAATAACCAGGCAACCCAACAAGATTGGAAACACCCCACGTCTGCGATTTCACCGTGACGCGAAGGAACATCGAATAAAATCCTTGTGAAGTACAACAAAAATAGGTAACTTTGCAGTCAAACTGGTATCCCAGAAGAAATCTGAGAACCGAAAATCAACCCCAAAAAGATAATCAGAAATTAACACATGATAGAGAAAATCAATGATTTGCTTGCCGAAGTCGGTACTTTGACAGCGAACGATGAAAAGGAATTAGAAGCATTACGCATCAAATACCTCAGCAAAAAGGGCGTAATGAACGAGTTGATGACCGCCTTCCGCGATGTACCAGGCGACCAGAAACGCGAATTGGGACAGAAGCTCAACACGCTGAAAAATGCCTTACAGGACAAAATCAACGGATTGAGACTCGCATTGTCCACTAAAGACAACAACCACGATGACCTTGACCTGACACGCACGCCCTACCCCATAAAGGTGGGGACACGCCATCCGCTATCAATCGTGAAAAGCGAAATCATTGACATCTTCTCCCGCTTGGGATTTTCTCTTGCAGACGGACCAGAAATCGAAGATGACTGGCACGTGTTTTCTTCCATGAACTTCCCTGAAGATCATCCGGCACGCGACATGCAGGACACTTTCTTCGTTGAACAGCACCCCGACATTGTCCTCCGCACCCACACCAGTTCTATCCAGAGCCGTGTCATGGAAACAACCGAACCGCCCATCCGTGTGATTTGTCCGGGACGCGTTTACAGAAACGAAGCCATCTCGGCACGCGCCCATTGCTTCTTCCATCAGATTGAAGGTCTGTATATAGACAAGGACGTCTCGTTTACCGACCTGAAGCAAGTGTTGCTCACCTTCGCACGCGAAATGTTTGGAGCAGAAACGAAAATCCGTCTTCGCCCCTCTTACTTCCCGTTTACAGAGCCAAGCGCAGAAATGGACATTTCCTGCAATATCTGCGGCGGGAAGGGCTGCGCATTCTGTAAGCAAACAGGATGGGTGGAAATTCTCGGTTGCGGCATGGTAGACCCCAATGTGCTTGAAGCCAATGGCATTGACAGCAAGAAATACAAGGGATATGCTTTCGGCATGGGCGTTGAGCGCATCACAAACCTGAAATATCAGGTCAAGGATTTACGATTGTTCTCTGAAAACGACATCCGCTTCCTGGATGAATTCATGGCAGCAAACTAAAATCGCATATTAGGAAACTGGACAGGAGCAAGCGTGCATTGACAAAAGGTATGCAAATGCGCAAAAAAGATATTGCAGCCTGCATTATGAAAATTAGAGAAGATGCTCCATCGTATCTATATATACCCTATCAGTTAATTGCACGTAACATAAGCCATTCCCACGAAATTTCCAAATGAACATAGCACCTTCGTTTTAGCCTGCCAAGCGGGGTAAACGGAGGTGTTTTCAATTTCTGGCATAGGCCACAGACAGACCACCACTATGGAGAAATTCAATCTACATGTGCTTGGATGCGGCAGCGCACAACCCACCTTGCGCCACCACCAGACATCGCAGGTGCTCAATATTCATGAAAAGCTTTTCATGATTGATTGCGGCGAGGGCACACAACAACAACTGAGAACCACACATCTGAGTTTCTCACGTCTGAACCATATTTTCATTTCGCATCTTCACGGCGACCATTGTTTCGGGCTCATCGGCTTGATTTCCACTTTTTCGCTGCTCGGACGCACAAATAGTCTGCACGTGTATGCCCCTTCTGAATTGGAAGGACTTATGAGGCCGCAATTGCAGTTTTTCTGTAATGGCATCATGGCATTCGACGTCGTGTTCCATCCCTTCAGCACAAAGAAAGGGGCCGTTATCTATGAAGATAGGACCATATCGGTGGAAACCATACCGCTACGACACCGGATGCCCTGCTGCGGATTTATCTTCCGCGAGAAACCAGCACTGCCCCACATCAAGCGCGACATGATTGACTACCTGGGCATCCCCCACTTCGAAATCAATCGGATCAAACTGGGAGGTGATTGGACGAAAGCAGACGGTACCGTCGTTCCCCACCACATGCTGGTTACTCCTCCACGCGCCGCGCGAAGTTATGCCTACCTCTCAGACACGGCCTTCCTGCCGGAACGTGCTCCCTTGATTAAAAACGTATCGGTGCTGTTTCATGAAGCCACTTTCGCCACGTCTGCCGCCGCCCGCGCCACCCAAACAATGCACTCCACAGCAGCACAGGCAGCACAGATGGCAAAACTGGCCAACTGCGGTAAACTCATAATTGGGCATTTCTCGTCGCGCTACGAGAATGAGGACATCCTGCTGGAGGAAAGTCGCGAGATTTTTCCCAACACAATGCTTGCCTACGAGGGAATGCAACTTGAAATCGGCAACGAACAATAGGCACAACCGACAACATTTGAAACAAATAGTTCGTCATTTCCAACGATTTTCGTAACTTTGCGACAAATAAATAAAAGCAAATATGGCTAAAGAACTCAAAAATCTTACAAAAAGAAGCATAGACTATTCTAAATGGTATAACGAATTGGTTGTCAAGGCCGATTTGGCAGAACAGGCAGACGTTCGCGGCTGCATGGTAATTAAACCTTATGGTTATGCGATTTGGGAAACTATCCAGCAGGAATTAGACAAGCGATTCAAATCAACAGGCGTTCAAAACGTATATTTCCCTCTCCTCATCCCCAAAAGTTTTCTTTCCAAAGAAGCAGAACATGTGGAAGGATTTGCAAAAGAATGCGCCGTTGTCACCCACTATCGTTTGAAGGCCAATCCGGAAGGTGACGGCGTGGTGGTTGATCCAGCAGCAAAACTGGAAGAAGAACTGATTATTCGCCCGACGTCAGAAACCACCATTTGGAACACTTATCGCAAATGGATTCACTCATGGAGAGACCTTCCCTTGTTGTGCAACCAATGGTGTAACGTGATGCGTTGGGAAATGCGCACCCGTTTGTTCTTGCGCACCAGCGAATTTTTGTGGCAGGAAGGACATACGGCACACGCCACTAAAGAAGAGGCTGAGGCACGTGCAAAACAGATGCTTGACGTTTACGCCGATTTTGCAAAAGACATTTTAGCCATTCCAGTAGTTCGCGGCGTCAAGAGCGCAACAGAGCGTTTTGCAGGCGCACTTGACACATACACAATTGAAGCCATGATGCAGGATGGCAAAGCGCTCCAAAGCGGAACAAGCCACTTCCTCGGTCAGAACTTCGGCCGCGCTTTCAACGTGCAGTTTGTTGACAAAAACAACAAGATGGACTATGCCTGGGCCACCAGCTGGGGCGTCAGCACCCGTTTGATGGGCGCGTTGATCATGACACACTCAGACGACAACGGTTTGGTACTTCCTCCACACGTCGCTCCAATACAGGTGGTCATTGTGCCCATTTATAAGGGAGAAGACGAATTGCAGGCACTTGATGAAAAACTGGGCGGCCTGAGAGACCGTTTGCAGGCGATGGGCATTCGTGTGAAATACGATAATGCAGACAACAAGCGCCCCGGATTTAAATTTGCCGACTACGAATTGAAGGGTGTTCCTGTCAGAGTCGTCATGGGAGGTAGAGACCTGGAAAACGGCACCGTTGAAATCATGCGTCGCGACACGCTCGAAAAGGAAACCGTTTCTTTTGAAGGCATTGAAGACCACATAAAAAATCTGCTTGAGGAAATGCAACAAAACATCTTTAAGAAGGCTGAGACATTCCTCAACGACAATATCTTCCCTTGCGACAATTACGAAGAGTTTAAGGAGAAAGTCAAAAACGGCGGTTTCTATCTCTGTCCTTGGGATGGCACGCCTGAAACTGAAGCACAGATCAAGGCCGACACGCAAGCAACCATCCGCTGCGTGCCTTACGGATTCAGCCAGGAAAATCTGGGAAATGACATGGTCAGTGGAAAACCTGCCACATGCCGTGTCATTGTGGCCCGCAGCTATTAATCAATAAGAAGGCAGGTGGGCAGAACTTTTTTTGAAAAGAGTTCCGACACTTGCCTGCTCATTTAATGAAGAAGCTACCTCCTAAAAAAAAGGTGGCGGCTAGCCTCCAATTTATCATCATCCTTATATGATTTCTGTTGAATCATTAAAAGTTGAATTTGGCACACGTCCTCTCTTTGAGGACGTGTCTTTTGTAATAAACAAGAAAGACCGCATCGCGCTTGTCGGGAAAAACGGAGCAGGCAAATCAACACTTTTAAAAATCCTCGCCGCACAGCAGCAACCCACCTCAGGGAGCGTTTCTGTGCAAAACGACATCAGCATTGGCTATCTGCCTCAAGTCATGGTGCTTTCAGACAACCACACGGTCATTGAGGAAACGGAAAAAGCCTTTAGCCACATTCAGGAGCTGAAAGAAAAAGTTGACACACTAAACGAAGAATTGCTCAACCGTACGGACTACGAAAGCGAAAGCTACATGGAGTTGGTTGAACGGTTCACCCACGAAAACGAGCGTTTCCAAATCATCGGCGGCATGAACTATCGCGCGGAAATGGAGCGTACACTTCAAGGGCTCGGATTTGCAACGAGCGACTTCAACCGCCCGACAAAAGAATTTTCGGGAGGATGGCGCATGCGCATTGAGCTGGCCAAACTCTTGCTTCAACGCCCCGACGTGCTTTTGCTCGACGAACCAACCAACCATTTGGACATAGAAAGCATCCGTTGGCTGGAATCGTTCTTAGCCCGCTGCGGCAGCGCAGTGGTATTGGTCAGCCACGACCGCGCATTCATCAACAACGTCACCAACCGCACATTGGAAATTTCCTGCGGCCGAATCACCGACTATAAGGTGAAATATGATGAATATGTCAAACTGCGTGCTGAGAGAAGAGAGCAACAACTCCGTGCCTACGAAAACCAGCAAAAGGAAATTGCAGACATCAAAGACTTTATAGAACGGTTCAGATACAAACCGACGAAGGCAACACAAGTTCAGAGCAGAATCAAACAACTTGAAAGAATCGTGCCGATAGAGGTTGATGAGGTCGACAACTCCTCGCTCCATCTCAAATTTCCGCCATGCTCAAGAAGCGGCGACTATCCCGTGATTTGCGATGGTGTCCGAAAAGACTATGGCGACCATTGCGTCTTCCACGATGTTGACCTCACCATCAAGCGCGGTGAGAAAGTGGCATTTGTTGGAAAAAACGGCGAAGGAAAGTCAACATTGGTGAAATGTATTATGGGAGAAATCCCCTTCACGGGAAATCTCAAAATCGGCCATAATGTTGAGATTGGCTACTATGCCCAAAACCAAGCCCAGTTGCTTGACGAGGAAATAACCGTGTTCGACACCATTGACCGCGTAGCGAAGGGCGACATCCGTCTCAAAATCAAAAACATCCTCGGTGCTTTCATGTTCGGCGGAGAAGCGTCTGAAAAGAAAGTGAAGGTACTTTCAGGTGGCGAACGAAGCCGTCTGGCAATGATTAAACTGCTCTTGGAACCTGTCAACCTGCTCATCCTCGACGAACCGACAAACCATTTGGACATGCGCACGAAAGATGTGCTCAAAGAGGCCATCTTGGCCTTCGACGGTACGGTGATTCTCGTCAGCCATGACCGCGACTTTCTGGATGGTCTCGTTTCAAAGGTCTATGAATTTGGAGGCGGCCACGTCAGAGAGCATATCGGAGGCATCTACGATTTCCTTGAGAAAAAACAGATCGAAAACATCGACGACATCCAGCTAACGGCTTCTTCCCAGAAGAAAAATACGCCAGAGACTGAAACGGCGCAAGTGTCTGACAACAAACTTTCATACGAAGCAAGAAAAGAGAAGGCCAAGTTGCTGAGAAAGGCAGAAAAATCCGTCGAGGAAAAGGAAAAACAGGTTCTGGAACTCGAGCAGGAAATCAAGGAAATTGAAGCGATGTTGTCCACACCGGAAGGAGCGCAAGATGCCAAACTCTTCGCTCGGTATGACGAAGTGAAGAAGCAGCTCAAGCAAGCCGAAAACGAATGGGAAGCAGCTATGGAAGAAGTTGAGACCCTCAATCAGTAATTGGAATCTAAAAGCAAGTGGTCAATATGATTTTTATCGATGCTGACCACCCATCTAAAAAGCAGAATAACAATATGACTTTAAAAACAATGCTACTGCAAATCCTGGCCTTCAGCGCCGCAACGGGTTTTGCACAGACAACAGCACAAACAGGCATTGACAAGGCCAATATGGACCTCAGCGTCAAACCAGGAAACGACTTTTATCAGTATGCCGCTGGCGGCTGGATTGAAAGACATCCGCTCACCCCGGAATTTTCACGCTATTCCCAGTTTGACGAGCTCCAGGAAAACAACCAGAAGCAGCTGCGCGAAATGATAGAGCAGTTCGCAAACAACACCTATCCCCAAGGCTCTCTCCAGCAGAAAATCGGTAGCCTCTATCGCCTTTCCATGGACAGCGTCAGAAGAAACAGAGAGGGCTATACGCCCATCAAGGGAAAACTGGCAGAGATTGAAAAAATTGCCGACCGTAAATCGGTGCAATACCACGCCGCACGCCTTTCAAGCGAAGGCGTGTCAACATTTTTCGGCTTTGGCTGTGACGCCGACCTCAAAGACTCGCAATGGAATCTCATGCAAGTCAATCAGGGCGGCCTTTCCATGGGAGAACGCGACTACTATCTGAGCGACGAAGAAGCCACCAAAAAAGTACGTGAAGGATATAAGGCCTATGTCAAGAAACTGTTTCTCATGACGGGCTGCGACGAAGCGACAGCCCAAAAGAGAATGGAGGCCGTCCTCAACATCGAAACGCGCATTGCAAAAGCATCATACAGTGCCACAAAATTGCGCGACGTTGAAGGCAACTACCACAAAATGAGCTATCAGCAACTGCTTGCCGACTATCCAGGCATCGACTGGAGCACGCTTTTCCTCCTCAACGGCGTCCCTGCCTTTGAATCCATCTCTGTTAATCAGCCTGAGCCAATCCACGAAGTTGAAAAAATTTTAGCCGAGAGCGCAATTGAAGACTTGAAGGCATATCTGTATTTCAAACTGGTGGATGATGCCACTGGCGCGTTGAGCGACGATTTCCGCAAGGAATCCTTCAACTTCTACGGACACATCATGAGCGGAGCCGAGCAAGACCGTCCGCGTTGGAAGCGTGGCGTTTCCGCTGTCGAGTCTGTCCTGGGCATGGCCGTCGGAAAGATGTATGTTGAAAAATACTTCCCCGAAAGTTCCAAGAAGAGAATGACCGAACTTGTCAGAAACCTTCAAATCGCCCTCGGACAGCGCATCGACCAGCAAAAGTGGATGAGCGAAGCAACAAAGAAGCAGGCCCACGACAAGTTGGATGCGTTCTACGTGAAAATCGGATACCCCGACACATGGATGAGCTACGATGCGCTTGACATCAACGATTCACTCTCATACTATGAGAACCTCACCAAGGCCACCCAGTTTATGAGCCGCTACTACATCGAAAAGCGCGTCAACAAAAAGACCGACAAGACGGAATGGCTCATGACTCCGCAAACCATCAACGCCTACTACAATCCAACGACCAACGAAATCTGCTTCCCTGCCGGCATCCTGCAACCTCCCTTCTTCAATGCCGAAGCAGACGACGCTTGCAACTATGGAGCCATCGGCGTGGTCATCGGACACGAAATGACCCACGGCTTCGACGATCAGGGCAGCCAATTCGACAAGGAAGGCAACCTTCGCAATTGGTGGACCAAAGCCGACGGAGAGAACTTCAAAGCACGCACCAAGGTCATGGCCGATTTCTTCAACAAAATCGAAGTGCTTCCTGGCCTACATGCAAACGGCGAACTCACCCTGGGCGAGAACATCGCAGACCACGGCGGTCTGAACATCGCTTTCCAGGCATTCCAAAACGCCACGAAAGAAAACCCGCTTGGCACAAAAGACGGCTTTACGCCCGAGCAGCGCTTCTTCTTGAGCTACGCCCTGGTTTGGGGTGGAAACATCCGCGAAGCCATGCTCCGTCAGCTCAACAAAATCGACCCACACTCCCCAGGACGCTGGCGTGTCAACGGTGCGTTGCCGCATATCGATGCTTGGTATAAGGCATTCAACATCACGAAGAAAGACGCCTTGTTCATTCCGAAAAACAAGCGCGTCGACATTTGGTAAATAAAACCAACCTGAAGCCATTGCATTGCTGTTCCCCTGCCCCCAACGCAGGAACACTGATGCAATGGCTTCTCATTTTGAATACCTACTTACCATTACTAACACCCTAGGCTTCACCTCTGTCAACCTTCAAACACCCCCATCCACCATGCTCTTTCTCCCACAAAGCATGCCTGCCATCAACATTCTCCGCAAGGAAGGCGCAGACATTGCCACCTTTGACAAAAACAATATCTCTGGATTTCCGCAGGGAACACTGCGAATCCTGTTTCTGAACCTCATGCCGCAGAAAGCAGTGACGGAACTCGACATCGCGCGCGTCATCTGCCGCCATCACCGCCCCGTCGCACTGCTCCCGATGAAAATCGCCAACCAAACCTACAAAACCACTCCGCCGGAACACATGGAAAGGTTTTACACGGATTTCGAATACTTCGAAAACGCCCCAAACCCGCATTTCGATGGTATGATTGTGACAGGCGCACCAGTGGAGCACCTCCCTTTTGAAAATGTCAGATATTGGACGCAGCTATGCCACATCATGAGCTGGGCAGAAGCCCACGTCCGTTCAACGCTGTATATCTGCTGGGGAGCACAAGCAGCCTTACAACATCTGTACGGCATCCCCAAGCACCAACTTCCCGCAAAGAAATTCGGCGTCTTCATCCAGAAAAAACTCGCCGGCGATGCCCCCATATTAAAGCATCTCCCTGAAAACTTCCCCATGCCCAATAGTCGGCACACGGAAGTCCAACGAAAAGACATAGAGCGCCATCCACTGCACATCGTTGCAGAAAGCGAGGAAAGCGGCGTCGGCATCGTCACTTCGGCCGACGGCACACAGCAGATTTTCATTGTAGGTCACCTGGAATACGAGCCCAAAACGCTGCACAATGAATACCAACGCGACCTCTCCAAAGGACTCCCCATCGCTCCCCCACTCCATTATTACCACCACGACAAACCGCAAGAAGGCATCGACTTCTCATGGCAAAAAACGGCCGCCACGTTCTATAGCAATTGGCTTGACATCTGCGGCAAAGAGACCGTGCGCGAGCAGTGAAAACCGGAACCACCAGACGATGAACAAAAAACCATCGCTGCCGGAAGAACACAAAAACAGATTCCACCGCATTTTTATTACCGCCGAAACGCGAAAATCCTCAATTTTATTCTTAACTTTGCGTAATGAGTAACTGGTAGGAACATTTTGCAGAGCAAACCCCAAGCACTGTCAAAATCGCCCCAACCGATTCCTTTGCCGTCACTCAAGCAGATGGAGAAATCCGTCACAAAGTGCCAGCGCGCCGGAACAAGGCAAAAAAATATTCCAAAAACAAACAGGAAAGGGGACAGCTGGCCTCTGACGAGCAATTGCCATCCCGGCACAACAACGCCCGTACCCCCCCTTCCCCATGTCATTCAATATCCCCACCAAAACCATGTCTTGCATCTTACATATAGAAACATCAACAGACGTCTGCTCCGTTGCATTAAGTCAGGACGGCGTCTGCCTACATGAAGAAATCGATACCAACGGTCGTCGCCACGCAGAAATCCTCGCACCCTTCGTTGAAGAAGCCGTGTCTTTTGCCGACAGCCACGCCATACCGCTCGATGCCGTCTCAGTCAGCGCCGGTCCCGGTTCCTATACGGGCCTACGCATCGGCGTCTCAACAGCAAAAGGCCTGTGCTATGGCAGAGACTTAAAACTCATCAGCATCCCCACGCTCAAAGTGCTCTGCACCCCGATTCTGCTCTACAGAGAAGACATCCCCGACAACGCGCTGCTCTGCCCGATGATCGACGCCAGACGCATGGAAGTCTACACCGCGATTTACGACCGTGCCCTCCATGAAGTGGTGCCAACAGATGCCGTCATCGTCAACGAAAACTCCTTCGCCGAAATCCTTGACAAACAACCGATTTTCTTTTTCGGCAATGGTGCCGACAAATGCCGCGACACGCTCAAGCATCCCAACGCCCATTTCATAGAAGGAATCGTGCCAAAGGCATCAAACATGCTGCCCTTGGCCGAACGCGCCCTGGCGCTGAACGAGACAGAAGACGTTGCCTACTACGAGCCCTTCTATCTGAAGCAATTCGTAGCCGGAAAAAGCAGAAACCTGCTCAACGGATAAAAAAACGCCCCAGTTTCTGCACACACCATTTCCCCTCTTTGCCCCTCCCCCGCATCCGCAGGAAACAGCCCCACAAGAGGCCACAGGAGCAAAACCGCAAAACCCCACATCATCAACATGGCATTTGAATACAACACAACAGAAGAAAAACTGCGATTCCCCGCATACGGGCGCATGGTGCAAGAGATGATCGACCGCGCCACGGCCGAAAGCAATCCGCAAAGAAGACAACGGATGGCCGAACACATCATCACGGTCATGGCCGACCTCAACCCGCAGCTGCAGGCATCGCCAAACGCCTACGAAGTCCTGTGGAACCATTTGGCCTTCATCTCAAACTACCAACTCGACATCGAATACCCCGTTGAAATAGAACGGGCAGACAAATCCGCCCCCAAAAAACTCTCCTACCCAGGAAACGCCATACGCTTCCGGCAATACGGACACCTCATTGAAAACACACTCGACAAAATCCAGGAAATGCCCGCCGGTACACCGGGGCGCGAACACCTGTTGGCCGACATCGCCATGCGCATGAAGCGTTGCATCACCGAATGGAAAGGCGAAGAAGTCGAAAACGAAAAAGTCTGCCACGACATTGAGCACTACACCAACCAGGCCATCACGTATGAAGAAACGCTCAACGCCCTAAGCAACACCAAGCAAAGCATTTTCGCCCGCCAGCGCCAGCGTTTCGCCCCCCAGCGGAGAAACAGCAGATATTACAATCCCAACAGATAAGTAAGTGGTCAGCATTATTTTCCAAAATGTAAAAATAATGCTCTTGGCATATATTATAAAAATAATTTTGACCACCTACTCAAGCCCGCCAACCTGGCCTAAACCCGCCAGAGCGCAGCAGGCAGACAGACACACACCGATTTAGGAAAAAAGTTCAAATTGCTTTTTTACCATCATCTAATATTTCAATTTCAAGCAACTAACCTATAACCCTAAACCCAAACACATTATGGCTTCATTTATAATAGAAGGCGGCCATCGCATCAGCGGCGAAATCAAACCGCAAGGTGCCAAAAACGAAGCGCTGCAAATCATCTGCGCCACCATCCTCACCCGCGAAGAAGTGCGCGTTGCCAACATACCCGACATCCTCGATGTCAACAACCTCATCCGTCTCCTTGAAGACATGAACGTGAAAACCGTGCGCCACCAGAAAGGCGACATCACCTTCTGCGCCAAAGACATCGACATCAACTATCTCAAGAGCCAGGAATTTCTCGAGCGCTGCTCGCGCCTGCGCGGCAGTGTGCTCCTCCTCGGCCCCCTCGTTGCCCGCTTTGGCCACGCCGTCATCTCCCGCCCAGGCGGCGACAAGATCGGTCGCCGCCGCCTCGACACGCATTTCTACGGGCTCCAGAAGCTGGGTGCAGAATTCAAATACGACGAAACGGCCGGCACCTTCAACATCCTCTCGAAAGGTAGGCTCGAAGGCTGCTACATGCTCCTCGACGAAGCCTCCATCACGGGAACGGCCAACATCATCATGGCCGCCGTGCTGGCACACGGAACAACCACCATCTACAACGCCGCCTGCGAGCCCTACATACAGCAGCTCTGCAAAATGCTCAACAGCATGGGAGCGAAAATCAGCGGCATCGCCTCCAACCTCCTCACCATCGAAGGCGTGGAAGAACTTCGAGGCACCACACACACCATTCTCCCCGACATGATTGAAGTGGGCAGCTTCATCGGCATGGCCGCCATGACGGGCAACGGGCTCACCATCAAAGACACCTCCGTCCGCAACCTGGGCATCATCCCCTATTCCTTCACCCGCCTGGGCATCAACCTCGAAGTGAAAGGCGACGACATCCACATTCCGCGCCACGACCACTATCAAATCGACCGCTTCATCGACGGATCCTTCATGACAGTGGCCGACGCCCCCTGGCCAGGACTCACCCCCGACCTCCTCAGCATACTCCTCGTCGTGGCCACACAGGCACGCGGCTCCGTGCTCTTCCATCAGAAAATGTTTGAAAGCCGCCTCTTCTTCGTCGACAAACTCATCGATATGGGCGCACAAATCATCCTCTGCGACCCACACCGCGCCGTCGTTGTCGGACACAACAACGAAATCAAGCTCAGAGGCTGCCGCATGGTGAGCCCCGACATCCGCGCCGGCATCGCGCTACTCATCGCCGCCATGAGCGCAGAAGGAACAAGCCGCATCGACAACGTTGAGCAAATCGACCGCGGATACGAAAACATCGAACAACGCCTCTGCTCATTAGGGGCCAAAATCAGAAGAGAAGAATGATCAGGCAAGACGAAGTCTTCTACATAGGAAAAATCAGCAAATTCAGAGGCATCTGCGGAGAAACCGAACTGCTCTTCACCGACGACGTCTTCGACCGTGGCGAAGCCCCCTACCTCGTCATCGACATGAACGGCATCCTCGTGCCCTTCTTCTGGGAAGAATATCGCTTCAAGAACAACGACACCGCCATCTTCAAATTTGAAGACATCAACGACGAAAAAGCCGCCAAGCGTCTCGTTGGCCACAGCGTGTTCTATCCCAAGAAATTCAACATCGAAGCAGACACGCCCGATGCCCACCTCAGCTCATGGAAAGCCTTCACGGGATTTGAGGTCTACGACACACGCCACGGCCACCTCGGCACCGTCGACACCGTCGACGACACCACCGACAACATCCTCATCTACCTCCAAACGCCCGATGGCACCGAACTGGTGTTGCCGCTGCATGAAGATTTCATAGAACACTATTCCTTGACACAGCGAACAATCACCCTCGCCCTGCCAGAAGGACTGGTGTAAACGGGAAGAAGAACAATAAAAACACCACCGCTGCCTCCCCCGCCTGGCACACCCACAACGCCCCCACCATCCGAACACACAATGAAGAAAAAAATAGCAATCCTTGGCTCAACAGGCTCCATCGGCACCCAAGCCCTGAGCGTCATACGCCAACACCCCGACCTCTTCGAAGCCAGCGTTCTGACCGCAGGACGAAACGCCGACCTACTCATCAGTCAAGCCCGCGAATTCCTCCCCGACAGCGTCGTCATCGCCGATGAAAGCAAATACCGCCAAGTCTCCGATGCCCTCGCCGACCTCCCCGTGAAAGTCTATGCCGGAGAGCCCGCCATCGCCGAAATCGTTGAGAGCCAGGAAGTCAATATGGTGCTGACCGCCATGGTCGGCTTTGCAGGCCTCCGCCCAACGGTCCGCGCCATCAAAGCCGGAAAAGCCATCGCCCTGGCCAACAAAGAAACCCTCGTCGTGGCTGGAGCCTACATCACGCGCCTCGCCCTCGAAAAACGCGCCGCCATCCTCCCCGTCGATAGCGAACACTCGGCCATCTTCCAGTGTCTCGTCGGCGAGGACCAGTCGGAAGTGGAAAAACTCCTCCTGACAGCCTCCGGCGGCCCCTTCCGCACCTACACCAAGCGCCAGCTCGAAACCGTCACACCCCGTCAGGCCCTCTGCCACCCCAACTGGGCAATGGGCGCAAAGATAACCATCGACTCCGCAACCCTCATGAACAAAGGCTTCGAAATGATCGAAGCCAAATGGCTCTTCGGCATCGACCCCGAGAAAATAGAAATCGTGGTCCATCCCGAAAGCATCATCCATTCCGCCGTACAATACACCGACGGAGCCGTCAAAGCCCAGCTCGGCGTGGCCGACATGCGCCTCCCCATCCAATACGCCTTCAGCCACCCCCGACGCCTCCCCCTCAAGTCGGAGCGCCTTGACCTCTTCAGCCTCGGCACCCTCCATTTTGAGAAACCAAACCCCGATGCCTTCCCCTGCCTCCGCCTCGCCTACGAGGCAACAGCCAAGGGCGGCAACATGCCCTGCGTTCTCAACGCCGCCAACGAAGTGGCCAACCTCGCCTTCCGCGAAGGCCGCATCTCCTTCCCCCACATTGCCGACGTCATCGCCACCACCATGCAGAAAGCCCACTTCATCGCCGCCCCCACGCTCGACGACCTTTTCTCAACCGATGCCCACGCACGGCGCCTCGCCTCCGAAATGCTTTAAGCACGAAGGCGCCCCGCCAATCTTAAGTAGGTGTTCAGAATTAGTTTATATTGAATTGTCGTATTATTTTTTGTTCCTACAGCCGTCTTGAAGAAGGAGCGTAGCGGGCTACGTGACTGATGAAAGACAGTTGTAGGGGCAAAAGAATGCGGCAAGGCAATATTAAACTGACTTATCCCCACATGGATAGTATAAACCAATTTTGAACACCTACTTAATATTCCAATTTTGAACACCCCCCAGAGGGGAACACACATACCATACACACAAGAAAACCCACCCACACAAACACCACGCCAATGGAAATATTCCTCATCAAAGCCCTCCAGCTCATCCTCTGCTTCGCCCTCCTCATCGTGCTCCATGAAGCAGGCCACTTCCTCTTTGCCAAACTCTTCAAAGTTCGCGTAGAGAAATTCTGCCTCTTCTTCGACCCCTGGAAAAGTTGGAAACTCTTCTCGTGGCGCGGCACCGACTACCACATCGGCTGGATACCCCTCGGAGGCTACGTCAAAATCTCCGGCATGATCGACGAATCGATGGACACAGAGCAGATGAAGCAGCCCGTCAAGCCCTGGGAGTTTCGCGCCAAACCCGCCTGGCAGCGCCTGCTCATCATGGTCGGAGGCGTCATGGTCAACTTCCTCCTCGCCTTCTTCATCTACGCCATGGTGCTCTTCGCCTGGGGCGACACCTACACCCCCATTGAGCGCATGTCGCAAGGCTTCAAGTTCAACGAGAGCGCCCAGTCGCTCGGCTTCCGCGACGGCGACATCCCCCTGCGTGCCGACGGCCAGCGCTTCACGCGCTTCAGCGCCAACCTCTTCCGCAACCTCTCGCAAGCCCGTAGCGCCACCGTCCTGCGCCAGGGCAAAGAGGCCACAATCGCCCTCCCCGGCAACCTCAACCTCCTCGAGATGCTGCAAGCACAACCGCCCTTCGCCGCCCCCCTCAGCGCCAGCCTCGTCGACAGCGTCTTCCGCGGAGGCCCCGCCGAGAAAGCAGGCATACGCCGCGGCGACCATCTGCTCGCCATCGGCAGCCACAGCATCACCACGTGGAACGAATACAACCTCCATCTCTCCGACCTCCAGTCGTCCATCGAAGCCAACCGCGCCCTGGGCGACACCGCAAAAGCGCAAGCACTCAAGCGCGTCACGGTCGTCGTTCAACACCCCAACGCCCCACGTCCCGACACCCTGAGCCTCACGCTCAACGCCGAAAACCTCATGGGCATATACCCACACAACGCCCTCGCCGACTACCCCACAGTCACGCGCTCCTACACCTTCCTTGAGAGCTTCCCCGCCGGCATCGCCCACGGATGGGACGTCCTTTGCGGATACGTCAGCGACCTCAGATACGTCTTCACCGCCGACGGCGCACAAAGCATCGGCAGCTTCGGCACGATTGGCAGCCTCTTCCCCGGGCAATGGAACTGGATGCAATTTTGGCACCTAACGGCCTTCATCTCCCTCATGCTCGCCTTCGTCAACATCCTCCCCATCCCCGCCCTCGATGGCGGCCACGTGCTCTTCCTCCTCTACGAAGTTGCCACGCGGCGCAAGCCGAGCGAGAAATTCATGGAACGCGCCCAGATGCTGGGCATGATCCTCCTGCTCGCGCTCATGGCCTTCGCCATCTTCAACGATTGCCGGAGATTCATCTTCTGAGGGGAAAAGAAAATAGAGAACCGCAAAAAACCAGAAAAAGAAACAGCACCCCGCTTCAAGCCTTCCCCACATCATGTTGCAAGGCTTGAAGCGGGGGAGAGAAAACCAACCCCGTGCGAACGATCAAGATGCACACCGCTCGGCGGCAAGCTTTCGTAAGCCCACTGAAGAATCCTCTCTAAAAGTTACCCTGTTTTTCACGGAGCAAAAGGGCATTCTCCCTTTGCTCCGTTTCGTTTATTGCTTTCTTCCCTACCTTCAAAGGTATAACGTATGGGGCCTACAGATCTAAAATATTGCTCCTCACATCAAATCCTATGCCTTTTGGCGAACACCGTCCCAGATGCGTCCGTACCTGCTCCCAGACGCGTTCGTATCTGGGAGCAGACGCGTTCGTGACTGCTCCCACGTTCGCTAACAAATAAAGGCATTCATGATTTTTTACAAAGTAGGTAGTTTCTTTGTAAGTCCTGATAGCTACACCAAAGTATATAAGCAAGTTCCCTATCGCTCAACTCATGGTTTTTCAGGCCCAAGAACTCCAGCGCATGGTTAAACAGTCTTCGGATGGTGGCAAACAAGCCGCGCTCCTCTGCCGTCATGCGCTCAAAGTCCGTGCGCTCTGCAAGCCCTGCAAGATATTCTTCTGTGGCGGTACGGAAATTCCATCCTTTTCCGCGACGCAATTCGTTGATAGCGTCTTTCACTTCCTGCGAAGCTGCCGCAAAAACGCTGTCAAGAAAAGCATCCATCACGTTATGGCCAAATAACTCTCTCAGTCCATGATGGGCTACGGCTTCATGCAGGATGGTCTGCGTCACGTCCGCTGCGTCTGCATTGTTAGACAACACCACGTGGATTTGCCCCGTTCTGGTATCATACCAACCCTTGGCCGTGGCCTCTTTCCTTTCAAGTCCTTCGGCGCTTTCATGCACGACAACTCTGCCGCCAAGGTTAAGGTTCTCGGTGGCTTTCTGCGCGGCTTGGGTTTTGGATTCGGAAGAGGTGGAAACGTGCGGGGTGGCTTCGCCTTGGCGGTATAGGTTATCGTCTATTCCTCCAGCTTCTCGTCCTGCCCCTCTATCCGAATTTCCTGCGGGTGTTCGTCCAGGTATTTCTTCACCCAAATATCCATCACTTCCTGTGCTGTCGGCTTGTTGTCGTAGAGCCAAATTGCCAATTGCCCCTGTGCTTTTCTGTCGTCCTTCAGCATTAACATAATTGTAATTATTCTCGTTTTGCTCGCTCCGCTCTCTTTCAATAACTGAATACAAACTTCTTGTATTTCTGATAGTGCCATCCTCTACTCCTTTACTTAATTCGTTTATAATATCTTCATTACCTTCAATAGGTAAGCCTAATCTTACGATAAAATCGCCGTTCTTCTTGGCCGTGTAAATGTAGTAATTATTATCGGTAAATACCTCATTCATGCCTGCCTTTTTAAAACCCTTGTTCGTGGCAATAGCATGAGCAACCTTTGCATACTCGGTTTTGGGTAATCTAATGGATTCTCTCAAAACACCGCTCACTCCAAACTTCCGAGGGTCAACCCCTTCCAGCAAATCCTTCATTACGCGGTCAGCAACCTCTTCGGCGCTCGTATAATGGATGCCCAAGAAATCGGCAACACCTTTCCAGAACTTACTCAGAGCCTGCTTCACACGGGCAAGCGCACCGACAGCGGCAGCTTTTTCAAACACACTGCCGTCGCCCTGCATAATCTTTTGCTGCTCGGCACGCAATCGCTCTGCTCCCCTGCGACCAGAGAACGTAGCAAGCACCTCGTCGGCAATATCGTCATCGTTCTTAAGTTCTGGGTACAATTTCTGCACCTCAGCCCATACGGATGTGCCCTTCATCAATCCGACAATATTCTTCCACTCCGTAGGATTGCCTTCGCGCATGGCGGTGGCCCATAGGTGGGCATACTCATGGATAGGCGTTTCGGCTGTCGCGATTCTTGGGTCTATATAGATTTTGCCGCCGACAGTGAATCCGTAAGCCTCGCCGTTGGATGTGCGGAAGAAGCGGACACCGCTGCCGTGGTAGACGCGATGCTCACGAATAGTCTGCTCGTTAACTTCTTGACGTTGTGCAAGACCCGTGTTATCCTTAAATTCACCGTTTTTCAATGCGGTGGAAACAGAGCGGATGATGTCGGCCAACGGTTTGCCTTCAGAACGTTCAAGGGATTGCTTGGAGTAGAAAAACTCTACAATGTGTGCATTTCCATCATTGTTTAATCCTTTATTCCCGTGGCTTGATATAACAATACTGATTCCGTCTATCTCGCCATTCCTGTCAAAGTTTGAGACCCGTGCATTGTGATTGCTCACACGAATAGTAACAGTCTTACCATTTTCCGTTACAAATGTTCCATACTGACTTGCCTCATGCTGTTCTAAGTCAAGGCTTCTTGATAAATCGGTTATAAAACCTCTCGCCTTGTTGGGGCGTTTTTTGTAGCTATCTGCAAGTGCTTCAAGATTTTTTTGTACTTTTGCACCAGCAGCACTTGAAACGACTGTGGCATTATTAGTGGATTCGTCTGCTATCGTCGCGGTTTCAAGTGCTCTTTTTTGTTTAGCACTTAACCTTACATATCTTCCGTTCGCCTCATCCAGCACCCGTTGTCCCTCCTTTGATTCAAGGACATCAAGCCCGCTCTTTCTCATAAGGTCAGCGATAGCATCGCGCAAAGCCACCTCAGCGCTATTGGGTGTAAGAGGTGTGCCAGCCTTTTGATAACGCTCGTCTGCCTTGCGCTGATTGAAACGCTTTGACGGGGGTATCACATTCCCCTTGTCATCGCGCGTAACAAGGTCATCCGACTTACGGTTGTTCTTCACGTTCTTATACTTGTAGCCCTTGCCGTTGTTGAAGCCCCACTCACGGCTGTCGTTTCCGTCCCACCAAAGCTCATTCACAGAAACTTCATCTTCAATGATGCGATATTTGCCTTCCAACCGATGTTCGCCGTGCATCTTGGCGTAGTCTTTTGACGGTGTCACCCAGTCACCATTGCGTAATTTTCCTTCTTTCACCGATGTAGGCACAGCGCGATACACTTTCACCTTTACATTCTTCTCGCCACGTCTGACTGCGGCTATTGCCTCTCTTATAGCGTTGACAGACTCTATGGCGGTAGCGTCTGTCTGCATATGCTTGCGCGGCTCCTGCCAATACTTTTCGTCAACCAACGAATAGCCTAAAGCTATATCTTCAATATTTACATCGGGAGCATTGTCCTCAACATCGGCTCTCCGCTCTGCATCGTTCTCGTAACCAGGATTAGCTGGGGCCACCCAAGCGCCAACGCCTTGATAGTCGCTTGCGGTGTCGCCATACCCTTTGCGGCGTGCAGCCTCGTCAAGCATCTCTCTTGCGGTAGCTTCGTCACCACGCTGCAATGCTTCCATGTATCGCTCGTCAATCGCCGCGTCATCAAGCAACGAAAGTTCATCAAGATGTGCCTGTCGCTTGCGCTCTTCTTCCTCGGCCTTCTTGCGGGCAGCCTCCATCATATTGCGCTCTTCCTCAGCACGGCGTACATACTCTTGATTCAGTTCGTCTACGTTTCCGAATTTCTCATACAATTCTTCCTTTATCGGTTTGAAAGCCTTCGCGAACTCAGACAGCTTCATGCCTCTGTGTTCAATGCGCTTAGTTCTACGAATCTCAGTAAACGCTTGGTTAGCCATAACGACATTTCCCAACGCCATGCCCTCCGCATACGCTCTCACGTCATCAGCATTAACGCCATGTTTTTCTGCAAATTCAGAGTAACCCTGCGTCTTCTGCATGCGCACCTTGCCAGACGTAGAAGGCGGTATAGCTCTGTCGCTCTCATTCTTCGGCTTCCCTTCTGCAACATCTGCCGCTCCTGCTATCACGTAATACACAAACGGTTTGGTCTTCCTGTGACTGCTATCCACCCACTTCTGAAAATCGTCCGTCTTAATTCTGGCCACGACAATTCTGCGCCCATTCTCCCAACCCTTTTCATAGTTGGAAAGATAGGCGCTCCGTGCCTCTTCCATACTGTTGAAGCCAAGCATCACCTTGTGTTCGTCAAACGTGCCGTCGGGGTTGTACTGGTCAACCACAAACGCATATTTGCCGTCCCACTTATCCATGTCTTCTGCAAGGAACACGTCTATATGGTCACCGTCCACGCCCTCCGTGCCACGGATATAGCCGTAGGTATTGTTCATCTTCACGCTCCACTTCTTGCCGTTGGCATCCGTACCGCTGCGCTCGCTTCCCTTTGGGTTTTCGATGGTAACGTCAAACGCGCCAACCTTCACGTGGCCCATTTTGTAGTTGCCTGCCTCCTTCTGGGCTTCGGTTGGGGAGGTTTCTACTTCGGCTGACGCGGATTCTACAGCGGCTTGGGTGGAATTTTTCAGTCTATTTTCTTGGGGGGATGGGGAGGATTCTGTATCTTTGTCGGTGGAAGATTTGTCTTGCAGAGGAGCTGTGCCATTCTGCTTGCCTCTTTGAGGTTCGGGACCGATGTCGCTACTACCGCCCGAGGCATTCTTCTTCTCATACGCCGTCAGTAACCACTGCGGCGTTTTTTCTTCCCCAAGCATTTTACTTACAACCGCCTTATGAGTATTACTTTCAAGGACAATTCGATTTTCTGACGATACTGCTATGTGCATATCGTTGAGTATTTCTTGTAGATTACCTACTACTTCTGGATGTTTCCTCAGAATTTTCTTTAGTCCTGCTTTGTCATTCCCCCACACTAAGGATATATCACCAACTTCATTATGATGAAGGGCACCAACGGCCTCACCGCTCTTTATCTTCCTTAGGAAGTTAATAGCAGATTTTGCTTTCCCTTTAAATTGGTCATAAATATTTCCGAAGACACCTTTGCCGATAGGCTTGATTTCTTCGTTTTCTTTCTCTGCATTAGTATCCACCTCAGCTGATGCCGCTTCAATATTGGCTGCAAGTTGCTTATCCGATGCTTTGGAAGCCAACTCCTCAGCCTTTTTCTTTTCCAACTCAGCAATCTCAGCCTTAATCTCCGCTATTTGGCGCTGTACAATCTCGTTATTATTGTCTGCTCTTAGCAATCCCGCAAGTTTCTTTTTAGCTTCATACAGCTCACTTGACACAGAGGTGTCACTTCTGACAATAGCCCCCACGGTTGCAGCTTGATAGAGCTTACCATCCTTCAAAATTCTTGGCTTTATAATCCTATTGATGACAGTCTGTCCGTCCTCAAGTTTGTCATACCTCGGGTCGCCAGGCTTAACTAATTGTATATCATCAACAATATTATTATCCCCTTCATTATAAACGAAAGCCAACGATGCCCCTCTTCCCCTGTCTGTCAGAAGGTGTGCGCGTGTGTTCGTTTCTCTCTCCCTTACCGTATTCTGAGTTTCTGTCCCACGGCAATGGGGCCGCCGAGAGGTATGCCGTTGTTCTTGTAGATCGTTTCAACGCGCATGCCGCAGCGCTGCGAAATGGCGTGGAGGGAATCGCCGGGACGTACGGTGTGGTACGTGTGTTTCAACACACGGGCGGCTTTTTTCCTTTTCTTTTCCAGATAGACGACGTCGCCAGGAGAGAGAGAGGCGCGGCGCGGCACTTCGTTGTAACGGCGCAGACGACGCTCGGATTTGCCGGCCCATTTGCCAATGGAGGCGTAGGTGTCGCCGGGAAGGGCCACGACATAGAAACGCTTGTTGCAACGGTAAACACGGCGCTCGGCGGCGGAGGGGGAGACGAGGGCGGAGGGGGCGGCAGACGACGTGTTCGACACGAGGGCGGAGGCGGCATGGCGCGAAAAATGGTCGTAGCGATGGAGGCCGTAGCGCTCTATGAGGCCGATGAGCAGATGGGCGTATCGGGGGTTGGTGGCGTAGCCTGCAGATTTGAGTCCGTGGGCCCAGCCTTTGTAGTCGTCGCGCTCGAGGGCGAAGAGGGGGGCATAGCGGCGACCCCTGGAGAGGAAGAGGGAATGGTCTTCATAGGAGGCAAGAACGTTTGGATAGACTCGGAATTTCTCTCCAACGGCGTCGTCGTCTTTCAGCATGACGGGGCCGGTCCACGAGGAGCCTGCCTTGATGCCGAAATGGTTGTTGGCCTTGGCGGCAAGGAGGCTCTTCCCGGCGCCGCTCTCGAGGAGGCCCTGGGAGAGGGTGATGCTGGCGGGGATGCCGTATTTGTACATCTGCTGCACGGCGAGGGTCTTGTAGCGCTCGATGTAGGCCGTGTAGGGGTCGGTCTGCGCGCGAAGGACGGGGAGGACGGAGAGGAGGAGGCTGAGGGCGAGTAGGCGGAGGGGTATGGAGGGGGTTGTCATGTTTTCGCGGAGGGATTGTTTGGTGGAGAGGGGGAAGGTGGGGGTTTGCAGCTGTGCGTCTCCCCCCTTCTCCCCCTGTTTTCTCATCGGAGGGGAGGAGGGAGGAAGGGATGGGGAGGCGTATTAGGTGTTGAGCACACGGTCGCCCAGAACTTGGGCAAATTGTTTTTCGATTTCACACATTTCCTTGTAGCGCTCCATGAGCGAGCGACACTTGGCGGCGTCGGTTTGGTTTTCGGGCTTGGAGAGCTCGAGGAGGATGGTTTTCATTTCGCGCTTGATGAAGGTGTTTTTGAAATCGTGGACCAGGCGCGGAACGAGTTCGCCGAGGCGGTCTTCGTCTTTGACGAATCCTTGGCGCTGGCTCTGGCAGAGGACGTATTTGTCGGTGCCCAACCGCGCTGCGAGGCTGCTGACTTCGGGGTTGGGATGGGCAAGGAAATGGCTGAGGGCGGTTTCGCCAGGCGGCAGGGTGAGGGCGGCTGCTTCCTGGAGCACCTGGCGAAAGAGGGGGGAGCGAAACGTGATGGCGTCGGCAGCGAGGCTGTTGCTGACGTAGCGGGCTACGCTGGGGGGCGCTTCGCTGGGGAGGGGGTCGCCAGCGGCCGTGAGGGGGCGCTCGCCGTAGCGAAGGACGGCGGCGATGAGCATTTCTTCTTCTTTGACGATTGGGGAGGTGCCGGGGGTTATGGCTTCGGCGGCGGGGGCGTTTTCTTCCCCTGTGGCTGTGGCGGCGGCAGGGGCGTCGGCACGGGGCGTCGGTCTGTCGGCACTGGGGCGGGGGGATGCTGCTGCGCCACGCCTGATTTTGGCGATTTCGGAAACGACGAGCTGCTCTGGGGCGGAGAGCAGGCGGGCGCATTCACTGACGTACATCTGACGGACGATGCCGTCGGGGATGACGGCGATGCTGTTGACAACGTCTTGCACGAGGGAGGCCCGCTTGACGGGGTCGTCGGCGGCGTCGTTGAGAAGCAGGCGGGTTTTGAAGCGGATGAAATCGACCTGGCGGGTTTCGACGTAGTTTTGAAAGTCGGCGGCCGAGTGCTTACGGGCGAAGCTGTCGGGGTCGTCGCCATCGGGCAAGAGGAGGACTTTGACGTTCAGTCCTTCTGCAAGCAGCATGTCGATGCCACGCAGGCTGGCATGGATGCCGGCGGAGTCGCCATCGTAGAGCACGGTGATATTGTCGGTGAAGCGGTGGATCAGGCGTATCTGCCCCTCCGTGAGGGAGGTGCCGCTGGAGGCGACAACGTTTTCTATGCCGCTCTGGTGCATGGCGATGACGTCCATGTAGCCCTCAACGAGGTAGCAGCGGTTTTGCTTGACGATGGCGTGCTTGGCGAGGTAGAGGCCATAGAGCTCGCGGCTTTTGCTATAGATTTCCGACTCGGGGGAATTGACGTATTTCGCCACTTTCTTGTCGGCCGAGAGGGTGCGTCCACCGAAGGCGACGGTCATGCCCGAAACGGTTTGCACGGGGAAGATGACGCGGGCGTGATAGCGGTCGAGCAGGCGCCCCTCGTCGGTGCGGTAACAGAGTCCGGTTTTCTCCAGCATCTCTTCGCTGAAGCCCTTGGCGAGGGCGGCCTTGGCGAGGGCGTCGCGCACGGGAAGGGAATAGCCGAGATGGAATTTGCGAATGATGTCGTCGCGCAGTCCGCGCTGCCGAAAATAGGCCATGCCAATGGCAACGCCGTCGACATGATTGTGGAGCGTTTCTTCGAAATATTTGTTGGCCCATTCGTTTAGGACGAACATGCTTTCTCTCACCGACTGCGCGGCACGCTCTTCATTCGTCAGTTCTTTTTCCTGGATTTCTATACCGTATTTCTTGGCAAGCCAGCGAAGGGCTTCGGGATAGTTCATCTGCTCGTGTTCCATCACGAAATGGACCACGTTTCCGCCTTTGCCGCATGAGAAGCATTTGCAGAGCTGCTTCGACGGGGAAACCACGAAGCTGGGGGTCTTTTCGTTGTGGAACGGGCAAAGGCCTTTATAGTTGACGCCTGCCTTGCGGAGGGTGACAAATTCTTTCACGACATCGACGATGTCGGCGGCGCTCATGATGCGTTCTATGGTTTCTCTGTCTATCATTCTTTTTCGGATTTCAAAAAATCAAGGGGGCGTGCCAAAGGAGGCAAAATTCAAATATGAAGTAGGTGGGGGATTGTTTGGGGTGCCTTGTCTGCGCCCCTGCGCGGGTTGAAATCCCAACAATCCAGAGCCCAGGCTGGCGCCCTGGGTACCATGCCCCCCCATCCCCTACGCCCTGTAGGG
>OHAU01000332.1_pt1 | contig 68575 bp, 51 predicted proteins | sample 1577181 | NCBI WGS metagenome assembly OHAU01 (sample SAMEA3541472, study PRJEB24748) | human gut metagenome | biome: human gut; feature: human-associated habitat; material: faeces | place: China | collected 2012
GCTCCTATATAGTAGTTTATAAAATCATACTATATAGGAGCTTTATTGTCAAGAGTTTATATGTCTTAATAGGTAAATTCCGTTTTTTCAATTCTCCAAACTGGAAGTTGTTGACTTGGCAATGCAAAATACAGTATCCGCCTTTATTTGTTTTCTTTGATTACTCTGCAGGGATTTCCCACAGCAATTACATTGTCGGGAATGTCTTTCGTTACAACACTGCCTGCTCCGATTACAACGTTATTTCCAATCGTAACACCGGGCAGAATAATAGCACCACCACCAATCCAGACATTGTCGCCGATAATAACAGGCGCCGTTTTGGTTTTGCAAAACTCAAACGAGCCATCCGCTTTCGGCTCACCAAAACGCTCCACCGCATTTGTCGGATGAAATGCCGTATAAATCTGCACATTGGGTGCAATCAGGGCATTATCCCCGATACGAATTACATTGTCATCCAGAAAAGTGCAATTCATATTTACTTCGCAGTTATTCCCGAAATATATATTGTTTCCATAATCTACATAGAATGGTGCGGTAATCCACAGGTTCTTACCTTTTCCGCCAAGAAGCTCATTCAGAATTTTTTCTTTTTCTGCGGCATCTAAGGAATCGGTTCGATTATAATTTCTTGCCAAATCCTTGGCTTTATGCCACTGTGTCAACAGCTCGGCATCACCACAGTCATAAAGCTGACCTGCCAGCATTTTTTCTCTTTCAGTCATATTTACCTCCACAAATTTCGATTTATATACCTGTTTTAATGCTGCCAAATATTGTTTTCCAAATCGCGCAGCCGTCCCTTATAGTCATCTATCAGAGCCTGAACATTTTCCCCCTGCGGGAAGGTCACCAGATAGCCGTCCCCGGCCTCATGAAAACCGATGATCCCCGCAAGCCCTGCCATCTCGGCTACCTTGAGCAGCGTGTGGTAATCGTATTCCGCCGCACTGAGATACAAATTCATCATAACACCCCGAAGTCCTTGACCATATCTGTATTATACATCGTCCGTTTTTCCTTTGTAAACCGATTCCGAGAAAGGGCACTCTATGTTGAAATTCTACCGCATCCTGATTTTACCTCTTACCGGTGTTTTTCTTGCAAGTGCCGCAGGTATTGCCCGCCATGTCGCCGACTCCTGTACGCAAGCGCGAATGTATCGGCAGCTTGCCGCGCAGACAGAAAATTTCCCCGATGACACCGTGTTAACGGGGAATGATTTTTTGCCGCAGTATCAGGCGCTGTACGCGCAAAACAGCGACCTCGCCGGATGGATACAGATTGACGGCACCGGCATCAACTACCCGGTCATGCAGTCAAAGCATGACCCCGACTTTTACCTAAAGCACAACTTTGAAAAAGCCGACTCCCCGCACGGCTGCCCGTATGTGCAGGCAAACTGCAACCTGCAAACGCCATCCGACAACATCCTTGTGTACGGACACAACATGAAGGACGGCACTATGTTCTCTGATTTACTGCAATACAAGCGCGAATCCTTTTGGGAGCAGCACAGAATTATCCGATTTGATACCCTGACGGCGCAGGCAGAGTATACTGTGATGGCGGTATTTCGGGGCGAAGCGGAGGACCTGTTTGCCTATTATCAATTTGCCAATGCCGAAACACCGCAGGAGTTTGCTGCCTATGTGGACGCCTGTAAGGGCACCGCCCTGTACGAAACCGGCGTGACGGCTGCTTATGGGGACAAGCTGATTACGCTGTCCACCTGCGATGATTCCGGCAAAAACAGCAGGGTGGTCGTTGTGGCAAAGCGTATAACCGAAGCGAGGTGAGCGTATGAGAACGCCAAAAGAGAATAAACGAAAGCCCCGCGACCGCACCCCCAAAAGTACGGCGGGGACGATACCCAAAGCCGCGCTAAAAGCGGCGTGGCTAAAAACGAAGGAACAGTCCCGCACCGCCGCGCGGGAAAATGACACCGACCCCCGACAACAGGAACCGACAGACCTTGCAGGTTCGGCGGCGGAACAGTCGGCATCTTTTGTGTTGCGTCAGGGGCGGAAATTGGCAGAAACCCAGACCCGACAGCACCGCCAAAAGGAAGCTGCCGCCCGCGCCCACGCCGCCGGTGAGCGCAGTGTCAGCCCCAAACAAGCCGAGTACGGCACGCTGCCCGATGCGGCGCAACGTCCGCGTCGTGGGGCAGATTTGCCCCGACAGCGGGCGAAAGAAAAAGCCGTCACCGCCAAGACCGCACCTCGCGATATTCACGGCGTTACCCAAGGACAGCGCCAACTGCGCATCGCTGCAAATGAAACTGTGCGCAGTGTGACGACCCAAGCGCAGATGCAGACCCATACGCAAAAAATACGGCTTGCCGCGCAAAAGGTTGCGGGCGGCACAGGCAGAACGGCTGTGGCGGTGCGCTCGGCAATTCGGAACTTTCTTGCCGATTTGCACAGCCTTACAGCGATTCTTGCAGCGGGCGTAGGCACGGCGCTTGGCATTGTTATCGTCATCTGTCTTGTGGCGTTTGTCTCCGGCTCGGCCTACGGCATCTTCTTTGCCGCCGATGCCCCCAACAAAGCGTCCGTCACCGTGAGTGAAGCCGTAGAAACTCTGACGGCAGAATACCGCGATAAGCTGGAAGAAATCTCGGATACCGTACAGCATGACCGCCAAGACATTACAGCCCACGATGACGTGTACTACATTCGTTGGCAAGATGTCCTGGCGGTCTTTTCTTCGTATGTTTCAGGAAAAGAACAAGGCGCACCCGTTGCAGCACTGACAGAGGAGCAGGTAGATAAACTGCGGGAAACTATGTGGGCAATGAACGCAGTGGACTACTCTACCCGTGCGGAAACCGCTGTTATAGAAACTACTGACGAGGATGGCAATCCTACCACCACGGAGATAACCGAAACCGTCCTCGTAATCGAACTGACCCACAAAACACCCGACGAGATGGCGGCAGATTATCATTTCACCACCCGCCAGAACACCTATCTGCAACTCCTGCAAGACCCGCAGTATGAGGAACTGTGGGCAGAATTGCTCGGCGGCTTTGAGCAGGGTGGGGGAGAAGTCATGTCTCCTGATGGTACACGCGCCCCAACAGGCACACTGCAATGGCCGCTGCCTGTCGCGGGTACGATTACCTCGCAATTTGGCCACCGTATTGACCCCATCACCGGCGAGGTCAGTTCCCACACCGGCACCGACATTGCCTGCGCCGAGGGTACGCCAATCCTCGCCACCGCAGATGGCGTGGTCACTGTTGCCAACGGCCTTGACAGTTGGGGCGGCAGCTACGGTTACTACATCCAAATCGACCACGGCGGCGGACTGGAAACGCTGTACGCCCACTGTTCGTCCATCTGCGTGTCTACCAGTCAGCAGGTACAGGCGGGGCAGGTTATCGGCTATGTCGGACATACCGGGCGGGTGACAGGCAGTCACTTGCATCTGGAAACGCGGGTCAACGGAAGCCGTGTGGATTCGATGCAGTTTTTCTCTTAAATTTTTACAGCAACTGTTTAATTGCATCGTTTGTTTTGGTGACTGTTTTTATGACGCTGGGCGCACTCATTTACATAGGGGTCATCCAAAGCACAAGAAACCGGCTGTATCGTTGGAGCGCAAGCTGAATTATAAAGGTGAAGAACGGCTGCTGGCAAAAGAATGGTACGAGCATCTATGTAGACCGCAATGACGATGGCACCGACACAGGGGCGCGCTACAAAAAGAAGTCTTTCAACTGGTATAAGAACGTCATTGCCACCAACGGCGAAGATTTGAACGGATAAAGAAAAGTGCTGTCTTTCCCAGATAGGGGAGAGGCAGCACTATTTTTATGCGTTATAGGGTCTGCAAAAATTCGGCAATCTGTGCAGCGAGCCTTGCGTGGCCAATATCGTTCGGGTGCAAACCATCCGGGAATAGCTCCGGTGGGAACAGGTCACGGTGACCGACAGGGGCGCAGTGGAACAGATCCAGCACAGGCAAGCCGTTTACAGCGGCGATTTTTTGAATGGCATCAACATAGGCACACAACGGTTGCTTGGTAGGTTTGGAGCCATCTCCGTGGGGATCGGTTTCTGCACGGCGAGGTGTTGGAGTAACAATAATGACAGGTATGTGGGGATATTTTGTGCGCAGCCCTTTGTAAAGCGTGTCGCAGGCACCGCAGAATGTATCGGGAGAAAAATCTCCGATTTCTCCGAATGGCGCAAGGCCGTGGCCAAAATCATTTGTTCCGCCGAAAACAACTACTGCGTCAGCATGGTCATCCATCTTATGAAAGCGCCCGCAAAAATCCAAGTCGTTGCGGGGGTTGTCCGAAGCCTGCATTTGGTGGGCGATGCGTGTTCCGCTAATGCCATAGTTGCGTGCATGGGTCAAACCATAGTTGCGGCGCAGAACTTCTACATAGCATTTGTCTGGGGCAGATGCCCCTGCGCCTTCGGTGATACTATCTCCTAAGAAATTGATGGCTTTTCCTGTGAGTTCCATAAAGCACCTCGCAAAATATAACTTCTCTGTGCGTAAACATAACATTTTGAAACGCAGATGTCAAGGATAACGGCTGAAAAGAAAAAGTTACACGAAATAAAAAGTTTTGTTTGACAAGTGGCAGGAATAATGGTACTATCTGTATAAAAAGATATATCAAATCGAGACAGGAGTGCCGAAATGGCTGATACAAATTTACTATATCAAAAAATTGCAAACGATCTGCGGGAGAGTATTTACAGCGGCACGCTGAAAGAAGGTGAGCGCCTGCCTACCGAGATGGACCTTGCAAAGCAGTACGATGTCAGCCGTATCACGTCCAAGCGCGCGTTGGAGGAACTGAAACAGAGTGGGCTGGCGTACAGCATCCGCGGCAGCGGAACCTATGTGGCCAAACTGTCTCACCGACAGGAAGCGGACATTTCGGAGCGCAAGAGCCTGTACAAGCAGGTTGTGTCGATGGTGATTCCGTTCCGCAGTGCGGACGGCGGCATTGTGGACACGCTGACCGGGGTGACGAACGTGCTACGGGCGGCCGGGTACATGGTGGACATCAACTGCCTGCCCAACCGGGAAGGGGATATTCGCAAGGGCCTGATGCAGATTTGCGAGCGGGGCACGGCGGGGCTGATTTACTACCCCAGCTCCGACAGCGAAAACCTCGATTTGCTGAATATGCTCTACATGGAAAAGTTCCCGCTGGTCATCATCGACAAGCGCATCGACGCGCTGCCGCTGTACTCCGTCGTGTGCGACAACCAAAAGGGCATGAGGGACGTTGTGGAATACCTGCTCTCGCTGGGACACAAAAAAATTGCCTTTGTTACGGACAAAAAAATAGGGCTGGCCAGCTCGGTGCGCGACCGTTATTTTGGTTATGCGCAGGCTCTGCGCGAGGCGGGCATCATTGCCCAGCCCGGATGGGTGCTGGACGGAACCTATAAGGCCGACGATATGGAACGCGGCAAAACGCTGCTGCGGGGCCTCTTGCAGCAGGGGGTCACGGCTGTTTGCGCCATCAACGACGGCGTGGCCATCAGTGTGATGCGCTGCTTGAAGCTGATGGGGCTGGAAGTGCCGGAGGATATTTCAGTGACGGGCTTTGACGACATCCGGGTAAAGAACCTGACGGAGAAGCCGCTGACGACCGTGCGGCAGGATATGTACCAAATCGGCAGCAATGCGGCCAACATTATGCTGGAGCTGCTGCGGGGGGAGACGCCCGCCATGCTGCACAAGGTGCTGCCGACGGAACTGAAAATCCGCGAGACCTGCGCGGAATGCAAAATAGAATAAAAGAACAGGGGAAGCCCGACTCTATCGGAAAGAAGCGAAAACCGATAGAGTCGGGCTTTTTTGCCTGCCTTGGACAAAGTTGATATATCTTGCACAAAAGATGATATAGACTAAACGACGGAAAATGGACAAAAACACGGTCGATATGCACAAAAAAACCTGCAAAAATAGAACATGATGCCAAATTCATCGACAATGAATGGAAAACTATTGACATATCATATAGCAAGTTGTATTATACAGACATACCAAATAAGCGGCGCACAGGAGACGCGCCGCCCCAATAAAAACCACTGCAAAGAAGGAGAATGACTATGAAACGCAAAACCTTATTGGCTGCAACATCCCTGCTGATGGCTGGTGTTATGGCAGGCTGCGGCGGTGCCTCTACGGCCGCCGGCGCCACGGACGGTGCCTCGTCCGCTTCCACGGCCTCCAACGGCGACAATACCCTTTCCATCTGGGGTCAGGCGTCCGTCTGGCTGCCCTCCGATGTGAATGAGGTCGAGAAGGTGCCATTCCTGCAGGAATTGCAGGCGGCTACCGGTGTCAAGCTGAATCTGACCGCCGCTTCCGGCGACACGAAAGAGCAGTTCAACTTGATGATTGCGGGCGGCAAGGACAACCTGCCCGACATCATCGACAACGTGAACTTCTTTGAGGGCGGCGCGACCTCCGCTTACGAGAAGGGCTACATCATCGAACTGAACGATCTGATTGACCAGTACGCCCCCAACTTCAAAAAGTATCTGGAAGAGCACCCCGAAATCGACAAGCTGGTCAAGACCGATGACGGCAAGTACCTGACCTTCCCGTTGATTCGCGGCTCCGACGAGCTGTGCAGCTTCAACGGCCTGATTGTCCGCAAGGACTGGCTGGACGAGGCCGGGCTGGATGTGCCGAAAACGATGGACGACTGGTACACCACGCTGACGACCTTCAAGAATGACTTCGGCGCAACGGCTCCCTTCGTGCTGGACGCCACAAACCACTGGCATTACAGCGCCTTTGCCGAGGCTTACGGTGCGGCCTATGACTACATCCAGAAAGACGGCAAGGTCGTCTTTGGCCCCATCGAGCCGGGCTTCAAGGACTTCCTGACCGAGATGAACAAGTGGTATGAGGAAGGCCTGCTCGACCCCAACTACCTGACCTCCGATAAGAAGGCCCGCGATGCGGCTGTCACCACCGGTCAGGCCGGTGCCCTGTGGGGCGCTGTCGGCGGAGGCATCGGCAAGTACATGGAAGCCGCCCAGGCTACCGACCCCGACTTTGAACTGGTCGGCGCACCGTCGCCCACGCTGGACGGCACTTCCACCCCGATGAGCGGCTACAAGGCCGATTACGCCGGCCTTAGCGGCATGGCCATCACCTCCAACTGCAAGAATGTGGAGTTGGCCGTTAAATTCCTCGACTACGGCTACAGCGAAGAGGGCAACATGCTCTACAACTTCGGCACCGAGGGCGTCAGCTACGAGATGCAGGACGGTAAACCCGTCTACACCAGCCTTATCACCAACAATCCCGACGGCTTGACCATGGCCCAAGCCATGTCCTACTACATCGGCGCATCCCACATGGGCGGCGGCTTTGTGCAGGATCTGGACTACTACAACCAGTACCTGGCCCGCCAGCAGCAGCGTGACGCCGTCAAGACCTGGTCCGAGACCGATGCCGCCAACACCTTGATTCCTCCCATCGCGCTGACCGCCGAGGAGAGCGCCGAGTGCGGCAGCATCGACACCGACATCTGGACGCTGGTTGACGAGAATGTGGCCGCGTTCATCGCAGGCGAGCGCTCCATCGATGAGTTTGACGACTTTGTGGAAGAAGTCAAGAGCCTTGACGTGGACCGTGCCATTGAAATCAAGCAGGCCGCGCTGGATCGCTACAACGCAAAATAATTCCCGGCACCATGCAGCAAAGCCTCCGCCGCCTATGGCGGGGGCTTTGCCCTTATGAAACCTAAGGAGGAAAAGCTGTGAGTAAAGTTGTAACGCTCGACCGGCCAAAGCAGGGCTTTTGGGCCAGACTGAAACGGGATTTCAAGAAAAACTACCAGCTCTATCTGCTGGTGCTGCCCGTGCTTTTGTACTATATCATCTTCTGCTATAAGCCGATGTACGGCGCCTTGATCGCATTTCAAGACTACAACCCGCTGAACCCCGGTGTTCTGAACAACGAATGGGTAGGATTCAAAAATTTCATTGACTTCTTCCAGGGCAAGTATTTCTGGCGCTTGATTAAAAACACCGTCACCATCAGTCTGAGCAGCATTATTTTCGGCTTCCCGATTCCCATCATTTTTGCGCTGTTGCTCAACGAAATTACGCATAAAAAGTTCGTCAAGGTCATCCAGACGATGTCCTATATGCCGCACTTTATCTCCATTGTCGTCGTGTGCAGCATGATTATGAGCTTTACGAACTCCGGCGGTTTCATCAATGAGATCGCGCAGTTCTTTGGGTACAGCGGCAAACCGATGCTCTCCAACTCCGGCTTGTTTGTTCCGATTTATGTTATCTCCGCCATCTGGCAGGGCATGGGCTGGGACAGCATCCTCTATATCGCCGCGCTGGCGGGCATAAATCAAGAATTGTACGAGGCCGCCGAAATCGACGGTGCGGGCCGTTTCCAGCAGCTTTTGCATATCACGCTGCCCGGCATTGCACCCACAATCGTTATTATGTTCATCCTGCGTATGGGCAGCTTGATGAATGTCGGCTATGAGAAAGTTATCCTGCTGTACAATCCGCTGACTTATCAGACGGCAGATGTTATCTCGTCCTACGTCTACCGCATGGGTATTGAAAAGATGAGTTACAGCTACTCCACAGCGGTAGGCCTGTTCAACTCGGCCATCAATGTGCTGCTGCTGATCATCACGAACTGGTTCAGCAAGAAAGTTTCCGATACCAGTCTGTTCTAATGGAGGTTTGCATATGAAAATCAAAGAATCTCCCAGCCGCAAGGTATTCAACGTATTCAATATTTTGCTGATGCTGGTCATCGGATTTATCTGCATCTACCCGTTTTTGTATGTGGTGTTCGCTTCGTTCAGCGATGCGGCGCAGTTCTTCCAGTACAACGGTGTGCTGCTGGCCCCGAAGGGCTTCTCAACGGCGGCTTACAAGGAAGTGTTCAAAAACGGTGATATCCTGCGCGGCTACGGCAACACGATTTTTGTTGTGGTCGTGGGCACGGCGCTGAACATTGTGCTTACGGCGCTGGGTGCATACTTCCTCTCCCGCAAGAACGTCATGCTGAAAAAGCCCATCATGATGATGATTCTGCTGACAATGTACATCAGCGGCGGTCTGATCCCCAGCTATCTGAATGTCCGTTCGCTGGGGCTGTACCAGTCCTACTGGGCGCTGATTCTGCCCGGTGCCATCAGCACGATGAACCTGATCATCATGCGCTCGGCGTTTGAGGCCATCCCCGAAAGTCTTGAAGATGCCGCCCACGTGGATGGTGCCAACCACTTTGTGATTTTGTTCCAGATTGTGCTGCCGCTGTCCAAAGCCACGGTGGCCGTGCTGGTGCTGTACTACGGTTTGGCCCACTGGAACGACTGGTTCGCCCCCATGATTTACTTGCAGGGTGCACCGCAGAAATACCCGCTGCAGCTGATTCTGCGCAATATGCTGATCGACAACCAGATGGTGGACAGCGCCAGCGGCGGCAACGACCAGTTCTTGATTTTTGAGACGATGAAATATGCCGTTATCGTGGTTTCGACCCTGCCGATGCTGATTTTCTATCCGTTTGTGCAGAAATACTTCGACAAAGGCGTTATGGTCGGCAGCGTGAAGGGGTAATACTATGAAAACTTGCACCACAAAACAGGACTTCCAACAGCTTCTATCGAACCTGCTGGCACCGCTGAAGCCGTTTTATCTGGAAAGCGGAGCAGGGCTGGACATCGGCCATACCGGGTCGTGCTACCCGCAGCGCACGATTCTGATGGAAGCATTCTCCCGTCCGCTGTGGGGGCTGGTGCCGTTCTGGGCAGGCGGCGGGGCAGAGGACGACTTTGCCGCCCTGTACCGCCGCGGCCTTGTCAACGGCACAAACCCCGACCACCCCGACTATTGGGGTGGGTTCCGCCGCTGTGACCAGAAATATGTGGAGATGGCAGCGCTGTCTTACGCGCTGCTGTTCGCCCCGGACAAAGTCTGGACGCTGATTTCCGATGCGGAAAAAGCGCAGATTGCCCGTTGGCTGAACGGCATCAATGAATTTGACGTGGCCGACAACAACTGGCAGTTTTTCCGCATCCTTGTGAACGTGGCGTTGAAAAAAGCGGGCCAACCCTATGATGCCGAAAAGCTGGAAAAGAGCCTGAACCGCATCGAGGATTTCTATTTGGGCGACGGCTGGTATCAAGACGGTCTGACCGCGCAGAAAGACTATTACATCCCGTTTGCCCTGCACTTTTACAGCCTTGTCTATGTGCTGGCGATGGAAAACGAGGATTCGGACCGCTGCCGCCGCTACCGCGCCCGCGCCGCCGAGTTTGCCAAACAGTTCGTCTACTGGTTCAGTGAGGAAGGCCCTGCGCTGCCCTATGGCCGCAGCTTGACCTACCGCTTCGCGCAGGCGGCGTTCTGGAGCATTGCCGCCGTCACCGGACTAGACGGCTTTACCCCCGGGCAGGTCAAGGGCATCCTGTTCCGTCACTTGAACTGGTGGATGCAGCAACCGATTTTTGACAACTGCGGCATCTTGACCATTGGCTACCGCTACCCGAACCTGCACATGGCCGAAAGCTACAACGCCCCCGGTTCGCCTTACTGGTCGCTGAAAGCGTTTGCATTTTTGATGATTCCCGACGATGCGCCATTCTGGCAGGCAGAAATCGAGCCGCTGCCGGAGCTGGAACCGCTGAAATTGTTGCGCCGCGGCGAGATGCTGGTGCAGCGCCGCCCCCATGACGTGGTGGCCTATGTGCCCGGCGTGCACCATGAGAATAACCAGGTACATGTGCCGGAGAAATATTCCAAGTTTGCCTACTCGACCCATTTCGGGTTCAGCGTACCGCGATCCGGCAAGCGCATCACCGAGGCCGTGCCCGACAGTATGCTGGCCTTTGAAATCAGCGGCCACATTTTTGTGCGGCGGCTGATCGACAGCTTCACCGTGGAAGAACACCGCGTCATCTCCACATGGTCGCCGTTTGAGGGCATCACGGTCACAAGCGAACTGCTGCCGCAGGAAAACGGCCACAAGCGCATCCATCACATCAAGAGCAGCTTTGCCTGCCGCGCGTGGGACTGCGGGTTTGCGGTCTCAACGCGGGACAGCGGATACCACGCGGGGAAGGACGACACAACTGCGTGGGCGGCCAATGACACAAGCCGCTGCACGGTGCGCAGTCTGGGCGTACAAGGCGCGCCCGCCGTCATCTGGGGCGAACCGAACACGAACCTTGTGACCCAGACGACCGAGTTGCCCGCCATCTGCTACACCATCCCGGCGGGAGAGACAACACTGGAAACCGAAATCACCACCGAAGTGACGGAGTAAGATGATGAGACAGCACTACACGGCATGGGCCGACGAAATGTGGCGGCGCATCGAAGAAAAAATGCACACGGTCGTGTGCCGCAATCCAGGCATCATCCCCTATACCACCGACGAAAACGGACGGTACATCGACCGCTATGCGGCATCACCGGCGTTCTGGACCAACGGCTTCTGGCCGGGCATCCTGTGGTACCTCTACCAAGAGACAGGCGATGAACTCTACCGTCGCGAAGCCGAGCAGGCCGAGGAAAAGCTCGACTGCCTGCTGACGCTGGAAAAAGGCGGCGACGCCATTGACCACGATGTGGGTTTCCTGTGGCATCTGTCCGCAGGTGCGGATGAACTGCTGACGGGTAATGCGCAAAGCCGCGTGCGAACCCGCCGCGCCGCCGATTTGCTGATGGCGCGTTTCAATCCGGACGGGCGGTTTTTTACAGCGTGGAATGGCCCAGAGCGGCAGGGCTGGTCCATCATTGACACGATGATGAACCTGCCGTTGCTCTACCGCACTGCCGAACAGACTGGCTACACCCGCTATGCCCGCGCCGCGCAGGCCCACGCCGACCACACGATGCAGTATATGCTGCGCCCGGATGGTTCCTCGGCCCACGTGGCGGTCTACGACCCGGTGGATGGACACCTGCTGCACTGGCTGGCAGGACAGGGGGCCGCGCCCGATTCGGTATGGTCCCGCGGGCAGGGCTGGGCCGTGTACGGCTTTGCCTTGAGCTACCGCTACACCCGAAAGCCGGAATACTTACAGGCTGCCCGCCGTGCCGCCGTCTATGTCGAAGCTGCTTTGCAGCGTACCGGGTGGGTGCCCCACAGCGATTTTTGCGGCGATAAGCCGCTGTTGGATGCTACGGCCGGAGCGATTCTTGCCAACGGTATGCTGGAACTGGCCGAACATCTGCCCGAAGAAGCCGAACATTGGCAGGAGTCGGCGTTCCATATCCTGACCGCGCTGGAAAGCTGCTGTGACTGGAATCTGGCGCACGACGCCATTTTGCAGAATTGTTCCGAACGCTACACCGACGAAAAGCAGATGACGATTTTGTACGGCGATTATTTCTTGATGGAAGCTGTGCTGCGCCTGAAAGGCGGCGCAAAGCTGCTTTGGTAAATAGAGGAGTACATTCTGATGCTGAATGAAAAGCAAATTGAGCGTATGCTCGGCAAACTGGCAAAATTTGAGGAAAAGCTCGGCACGATGTTGTTTGACAAGGTCGACGAACTGCCGATGCTGCGCACCGAGGAGTGCGGTCCGCTGGATGCACCTCCGGCCGACGATGCGTTCCGCCCCTTTGCGGACGGCGAGACATGGGGCGGTGAGGGCAAATATTGCTGGCTGAAAGGCTGCTATACCGTACCGCAGGAATTGGACGGAAAAACGCTGTTCCTTGCCCCGAAAAGCACCTTTTACGAGGCTATGCTTTGGGTGGACGGCCAGCCCTTCGGCACGTTCTGCAACAAGATTGTCATCGGCAGCCACGGTAACCACTACTGTGACATGATTGCGCAGAATGTCCACGCAGGCCAGACCATCGACATTGCGATGGAGATGTACACCTGGCACTATCTTTCCGGCAACGACCCGTGGAAGATGGAAGAACACGGCGATTTCCGCTTCAAGCTCGGCCCTGCGGACATCTGTGTTAAAAACGAGCTTATCAACGAGTTTTATTTTGACCTCAAGACCGTCAACCAGATGGTGGAATGTCTCGATAAAGACAGCTTCCGCCGCGCCGACTTGATTCGCACCCTGCTGGAAGTCCATAAGACGGTCTACTACTCGGTCGAGGACATCGACCGTGAGACCTTCCTTGCGAAGCTGGCCGAAGCCGACACGCTGCTGAATGCCCAACTCGCCAAGAAAAACTCCGAGACAACGCCCTTTGCTGGGCTGATTGGCCACTCCCACATGGACACGGCGTGGCTGTGGCACAAGGGCGAAACGCTGAAAAAATGCGCCCGCACCTACGCCAACGAGCTGAACCTGATGGCCCAGTACCCAGAGTACACCTTTATCCAGAGCTCGGCCTATCACGGCGATATGATCCGCCGCCACTACCCGCAGCTGTTTGCCCGCATTCAGCAGGCCGTCGCCGCTGGCCGCTATGAGCCGAACGGCGGTGTCTGGATCGAGTGTGACTGCAACATTACCTCCGGTGAGTCGATGATTCGCCAGTTCCTGTGGGGTCAGCGATTCACGCGAAAATACTTCGGTTACACGTCAAATTGCTTCTGGCTGCCCGATACGTTTGGGTACAGCGCGTCCATCCCGCAGATTATGAAGGGCTGCGGCGTGGACTACTTCCTAACCACGAAGATGGCGTGGAACGATACGACGACCTTTCCGTATGATACCTTCCTGTGGAAGGGCATCGACGGTACAAAGGTGTTCACCCACCTGAATAAGACCCACGTCTGGCCCGACCCCAAGACGCTGACCGACTACGTTGTGAACGGCAATGACTGCATCCGCGAAAAGACCGTCTCCGACAAGCGGCTGATTTCCTACGGCTTCGGTGACGGCGGCGGCGGCCCCCAGTTTGAGATGATCGAGATGGCCCGCCGCGAAAAAGATTTGGAGGGCGTGCCCTGCGCCGAACACGTGCTGGTGGGCGACTTTATGAAGGAGCTGGAAGCAACCTCCCACAATGTGTCGGAATACAGCGGCGAGCTCTATCTGGAACTGCACCGCGGCACGCTGACGAACCAGCACACCATCAAGCGCAACAACCGTCTGGCAGAGCGCAACATCCACAACTTGGAATTCCTGACCGCCGAGCAGGCCGCTGCCGATGGCGCAGCCGTGGACGGCAGTGCTATTGCGCGCTATGTCTCCACGCTGCTGGTCAACCAGTTCCATGACATTCTGCCCGGCACCTGCCTGCCCCGCGCCCACCAGGAGAGCAAGGCCGAGATGAAGGCCCTGCTGGAAGGCACCGACCGCGACATTGCGGCGTTACTGGCAAAAAATGCCGATGACGCGCATGTTTCCGTCACGAATACGACTTCTTTTGACCGCTGCGATACCGTCTATCTCGATGCCCGCGAGGGGCAGCACATTGCAGGCGGCTATGTCCAGCAGTGGACGGAAACGCTGGACGGCGTGCGCAAACTGGCTGTCTGCGGTGTGCAGATTCCCGCCTACGGCGCAGTTGCACTGACATGGAAAAACGGCGATGAAACGTCGAAATCTGCGTTCAAGCGCGAGGGCAATGCCCTCACGACGCCCCACAGCATCGTGACTTTTGACGAGCGCGGATTTATTACTTCCTTCATCGACCGCGACGCCGACCGTGAACTGCGCGGCGAGGGCTACCCCCTCAACACCTTCCTGCTGGCCGAGGATATGCCCATCTACTGGGATAACTGGGATATCGATGCCGACATCGAGTGCCGCTTCCACGACACTGCCGAGCTGCTGGAAAGTCGTGTCGTCAGCGACGGCGCGGTGGAATACCGTATCCGCAACCGCTACCGCATCAGTGCCAAGTCGGAAATTTTGCAGGATATGATTTTCCACGCCGACAGCGCCGACGTGACCTTTGAGACGATCATCGACTGGCAGGACGACCATCGCTTCTTAAAAACGGCCTTCGATGTCTCGGTCTTTGCCGACATTGCGCGGCAGGAGATCCAGTTCGGCTACCTCAAGCGTCCGACCGCCCGCAACACCGAGCAGGATAAGGCCAAGTTTGAGGTCTGCAACCACAAATACACCGACCTGTCCGAGACGCGGTACGGCGTGTCGATTCTGAACGACTGCAAGTACGGCATTTCGGTCAAGGATTCCCGGATGCACCTCTCGCTCCACAAGGGCGGCGTGCGTCCCGACTGGACCGGCGACCACGGTAAGCACCGCTGCACCTATGTGTTCCATCCGCACCGGGGCGGCTTCGGCGCGGAACAGGTCATCAAGCCCGCTTATGAGCTGAACTACCCCGTGCTGACAGCTGACACAGCCGCCGCAAAACCGTCCTTTGTGCGCGTGGATGCGGACAACGTTGTTATCGAGACCGTCAAGCCCTGCGAGGATGCCCAGCGCGCCTACATCCTGCGCATGTACGAGGCCGAGGGCTGCCACTGCCGCGCGGCACTGATCTTCCGCGACAGCAACGTCAAGCTGTACGCAACCGATATGCTGGAAGAAAACGCCGTGCCCTGCGACACGACGCTCTCCTTCCGCCCGTTTGAGATCAAGACCATCAAGGTCGTGTACGGAGAGTAAAATATGCCGAACGCAAAATGTTATTTAGGGGTTGACCTCGGCGGCACGAACATTAAGGCCGCGCTGGTAACAGCGGACGGCGAGATTCTGAAAGAAGCATCCGCCCCCACAAATCTGCCCCGCACGGCGGAGTCTGTCTGTAACGATATTGCCGCGCTGTGTTTGCAGCTGGCGGCAGGGGAGCAGGTCGCAGCCATCGGTGTCGGCTGCCCCGGCACGGTGGATGACGGCGTGGTGCTGTACTCCAACAATCTCGACTGGCACGATTTTGAGATGACCGACTACCTTTATAATAAAGTGGGGCTGCCTGTCGTAATCGGCAACGACGCGAACGTCGCCGCGCTGGGCGAAGCGCTGGCGGGCTGCGGACGCAACGCCGAAAGCACGATTGTAGTAACCTTGGGCACCGGCGTAGGCGCGGGTGTTGTGCTGGGCGGCAAGCTGTTGACCGGGTACACCGGGGCTGCATCCGAGGCGGGCCACATGGTCATTCTGGATACGCCCGATGCCCCGCGCTGCACCTGCGGCCGCCCCGGTTGCTTTGAATCCCTTGCCAGCGCAACGGCGCTCATCCGCATGACCCGCGACGCCCGCCGCGCCCACCCGGAAAGTGCGCTCAACACCCTGGCCTCCGCCGAAGCCGACGTAACGGGCCGCACGGCCTTTGACGCCGCCGCGCAAGGGGATGCCGCAGGGCAGGCCGTTGTGAACAAGTACATTCACTATCTGGCCGTCGGCGTGGCAAACCTCATCAATATCTTTTTCCCGGAAGTCATCGGCCTGTCGGGCGGTGTGGCGAATCAAGGCGAAAACCTGTTAAGACCCCTGCGCGCCGCCGTCGAGCCGATGGTATTCGGCCACGAATTTGCCCAAAAGCATACCCGCATCACAACCTGCACGCTCGGCTACCATGCCGGGGTCATCGGCGCGGCGCTGCTGGCCAAGCAGGAGGGGTGACTGTATGGCAATTTTAAAACTGACTCCGAGCTGCAAGGATTATCTTTGGGGCGGCAGCCGCCTGCGCACTGATTTTGGCATTAAGAGCGACTTGGACCCGCTGGCTGAGGCGTGGGTGCTGTCCTGTCACCCGGACGGGCCGAGCTATCTTTCGGACGGTTCAACGCTGGCGGACTATGTTGCCGCGCATCCCGGCTGCCTTGGCACGGATTGTGCAAAGTTTGAGCAGTTCCCAATCTTGACAAAATTCATCGATGCGAAGAACAATCTGTCGATTCAGGTGCATCCCTCCAACGACTACGCGCTGAAAAACGAGCACCAGTATGGCAAGACCGAGATGTGGTACGTGCTGGACTGTGAGCCGGGGGCGTTCCTCTACTACGGCTTTGACCATGAAATTTCCAAGGAGGAATTCGCGGAGCGCATCCAGAATAACACCCTGACGGAAGTTCTGAACGCCGTGCCCGTGCATAAGGGCGATTGCTTCTTCATTCCGTCGGGCACACTGCACGCGATCTGCAAGGGCATCGTCGTGGCCGAGGTGCAGCAGAACTCCAACGTAACCTATCGTGTTTACGACTATGGCCGCGTGGGTGCGGACGGCAAGCCCCGCGCCCTGCACATTGCCAAGGCGCTGGAGGTGACCCTGCGTGAACCGCCCGCCAAACATGATTTCGGCGGGCAACTGGCAAAATGCGACTATTTTACGGTTGATGCCGTGCAGGGTGGATTTTTCGGCGTGGCGGAGGAAAAGTCTTTCGTTTCAGTGCTGATAACGGAAGGCGCAGGAACGCTGACCTGCGGTGAGCAAAAACAAGATGCCCAAAAAGGCGATAGCTTCCTAATCGAAGCAAACAGCGGGGCGTATGCCTTGCAGGGCGGCTGCAAAGCGCTTATCACCACAGTGTAAGGGGGAACAGGCAAAATGGAAGAAATAATCCACTCTTTTCTGATGGTCGGCCAATCAAATATGGCCGGGCGCGGCGATTTGACGCCGGAGAACGCACTGGCCCCGTCCGACTGTTTCATGCTCCGTATGGGCCGCTGGTAGCCGCTGCATGAACCCATCAACCCCGACCGTCCCGAAAGCGGCGCAAGCCTTGCCGCGAGCTTTGCGGAACAGTACAGCAGGGAAGTGGCGCCCATTGGGCTGATTCCCTGCGCCGACGGCGGCACGAGCATTACAGAGTGGCAGCGGGGCGATTTGCTGTTTGACCACGCCGTCATGCAGGCAAAGCTGGCCGCGCGCACTTCAAAGCTGACAGGAATCCTTTGGCATCAAGGCGAATACGACTGCTTGAACCCGGCCGCATTGGTCAATTATCCGCCGCTGTTTCTGGCCACGATGACGGCCTTTCGGCAAGAACTGAGGGATTTGCCCATCGTGCTTGGCGAACTGGGCTACCCGGCAAACGGTTTTACCTCGACCCCGGCCGCGCTGGTGACAGAGTTTAACCGCCGTCTCCCTGCGCTGGCCGCCGAAATGCCGAATTGTTGCGTCGTTTCGGCAAAGGCCCTCAACTGCCGTGGTGATGGGCTGCACTTTGATACGCCGTCCCTGCGGGAATTTGGCCGCCGTTATTACCGCGCATGGCAGGAGCTTGCGAAAAAACACTGAATATTTTACGGCCTGGAACCTACCAGACTTTTTTTGCAGGAGGAACTTATGATTGTCTCAACAACACAGACGAATCCTTGGATGATGGTCAGTGCGCAGAAAACTGCACCGACGAACTACATTGAAATACAGCCGGGGGAACTGCGGCAAACGATACGCGGTTTCGGCGGCTGCTTCAGCGAACTGGGCGCGCGGGCGCTGCAAAGCCTTTCGCCGCAGGAGCGTGACCGCGTGAACGACGCGCTGTTTTCGGCAGATGGGTGCGGGTTTACGTTCTGCCGCCTGCCCATCGGCGCAAGCGATTTTGCCCACGGCTGGTACAGCTATGATGAAGTGCCCGGTGATTATCAATTGAAGCATTTTTCGATAGAGCGCGACAAAACGTGCATTATCCCGTGGGTAAAACAGGCGCAGAGCCGCCAGTCTGCTATGCAGTTCATGGCGTCCCCGTGGAGCCCGCCGACATGGATGAAGGAGCCGCCCGTCTACAATTACGGCAAGCTGATCCATACCCCGGAAAATGAAGCGGCCTACGCCAACTACCTGCGCCGTTATGTGGCGGCGTATGCCGAGCAGGGTATCCACATCGACCAGCTGCATTTACAGAATGAGCCGACCTCCACACAAAAGTTCCCCTCCTGCGTCTGGACGGGAGAGGAAATGCGGGATTTTATCAAGCGTAACTTTGCCGACGGTATCTGCCCCGACACGGATCTGTGGCTTGGCACGCTGAACGGCCCGGCATCCGATGAACGGTACGGCTGGACACGGTTCAACAACTACGCCCATACGGTATTGCAGGATGAAGTCTGCCGCAAGGTGGTGGCCGGGGTGGGCTACCAGTGGGGCGGCAAATTTGCTGTGCAGCAGACCCATGACTCTTACCCGGAACTGGAACTGATTCAAACAGAATCCGAGTGCGGCAACGGGGAAAATACATGGGAATACGCCCTCTACATCTACGAGTTGATGCACCACTATTTCCGCAACGGTGCGTCCGCGTATATGTACTGGAACATGGTCCTGCCCGCAGGCGGTGAAAGCAGCTGGGGCTGGCGGCAGAACTCGCTGGTTACCGTGAACGAGGCACAGCCGCAGTATAACCATGAGTATTATCTGATGAAGCACTTTGCCCATTTCGTCAAGCCGGGCGCACGGTATCTGCAAACGCACGGCGCATGGTCAGCCAATACCACCGCATTCCAAAACTCGGACGGCACCAAGGTTTTTGTGATTCTGAATCCGCTGCCGCAGGAAATCCCTGTTGCAGTTGGCGGCGCATCGTATACATTGCAGAAAAATTCGCTCAACACGATCGTTATAAATCAGAAATAATGACACCGTATAAAAAGAAATACCGACGAGAGCGGCCACTATAAGTTTGAAGGACTTCCGGAAGGAAACTACCGTGTCAGATTTGAGTCTACGGACGGCACGGATCTGGGGCAGTACGATGTGACCGAGTGCGGAAAAGGAAATTTGGAGGAAAGCGCAAAGGTTGACCTAAGCGAAAAAGCGTTGAGAAAGCTGACCGCCGGCATGATTTCCAACATCGAAGCAGCGCCTACGCTGGATGAGATGGTGCGCGATGGGAAAACGGCATGGGGTATGCCGAACCAGAACATGGGTCTGATTTTGCAGGACCAGCCGGATGATTCCACGCCTACGCCCAAACCGACGGAAAAGCCCACACCCACGCCCGCACTGCCGGAGGAACCGACATCTACGCCCGGCAATGCGACACAGACTGAAGCGCTGAAAAAGGCTGCCATCGAGACCACACAACCCACTGTGTCTCCGATGCCTGTGAGTACTGCTATTCCGCAGACTTCTGATCCGCTGCCGGTAAATCTGCTGCTTCTGAGGACAATGCTTTCCTTAAGCTGCATTACTGCATTGGCATTGATTCATCGACATAAATAATGTGTGCTGACGGTATACATACTTGCCAATTCTGCCGCTGATACAACTTTACCGGCGACGTTGTTTTTTAAAATAACAAAGAAAACAGGTCATGCGTTTGTAGAGAACGCATGACCTGTTTTCTTTGAAATCACTTTTTTGAAAAATATTTAAAGTGTAAGTTTTTTTGACACAAAGGGTGGTAGGCTGAATACAGAGCCAAACATGAAAGGAAGGTGACAGGGTGATAGGAATGCAAGAACGTCGTCGGGAAATTGCTGAGATTTTATATTTTGCAGATGATTATGTCAAAATGAAGCCTCTGGCAGTTCGCTTTGGCGTATCTTACAAAACAATCCGAAATGATGTGGATGCCCTATCACTGTGCTACCACATAGTATCTCAACCCGGCCATAATGGAGGAGTGAAATTGTATGTGCAAAGAAAAAAACTTCGGTTTCTGGATTTAGACGAGACTGCAGCGTTAATGCGAATTATGCACATGATTCCTCCTTGCGAACAGATTTACATAAAATCAATGATACGAGATTTGGCTCTGGTAGACCTAGACAGTGAGTAGTTGCTGTAGGGAGGCACCTTGACAACCGAATACTCAGCATAACAGGTACGTTACTTTCCCGGCAAGCCCCAGTGGGCGGTCCGGCAAACAGGAATTGCGGCGGGAAAGACCATAATGATACGCCAGCGGCCTCCCGCGTCAGAGGGGGTGACCGAGCCGGAGTTGTAAGCAGTAAGACTCCGGCAGAGTCAGTGAACGGATGTGCCAACACCCTGCCTGTTGTGTTCCCGGTGTCAGGGGTGCGGGCGGCAAATGTGGCACAGTTTCTTAACTATCTACTTTTGCCGTTTAGGGCAAATCGTGGGCAGCAGGACCCCAAGCGCCTGCTGCCCATCATTTTGCTTTAAACGGGATGGAAAACAGAGGTGTAAACCAATGCAAACCTATCCAACGGCCTATGCGGAATCCCATCGTATGGCCGAGAAAATTTTCCGGGAGATTTTGCCCCGGCACGGCATGGCGGTGCGCGAGGAACAAATTGCGCTTTGCCATGAAGTGTTAGATACCTTATACAATAAGGAAATTTCCCTGTGTGAAGCAGGCGTAGGCACCGGCAAAACACTGGCCTACCTTGTGGCCTGCATCCTTTGGCAGATGAATCGCCCAGAGCGGATGAAGTTGCCCATCGTTATCTCTACTTCCAGCGTTGCTTTGCAGGACGCGATTCTCACCGAATATCTGCCCGACCTGTCCACGGTTTTGCTGGGCGAGGGCATCATCCGTGAACCCATCACCGCCGTTGTCCGCAAGGGCAAAGAGCGATTTGTCTGTGATGCCCGCCTTGCCGAAAGAACTGCGCTGGTGCAGCCAAGCCGAAAAAGGCAAAAGAATAGCCTGCGCATTGCAGAAAATATTCTGGACATGGATCATATCCCGGAGCTTTCCCGGTATGACCGCTGCCGAATTTGTGTGCCGCAGTCCTGCCCGCGCGATTGCTTTATGCGCTTGGATTGCCGCTACCAGCAGTATCTGCGGGATTCCATGAAGCCCGACATCCAGATTTGCAACCACAATTATCTGTTGGCCGACGCTTCGCATCGAATCGAAGATAGGCCGTTGCTCCTGCGCAGCTATCAAGCGCTGGTGGTGGACGAGGCGCATAAACTGCCCGATGTCGCTCGTCAGATGTACACAGAAACACTGTCTGAAACGGACATAAACGACCTGTGCTTGCAGTTGCAGCAGGCGCATTATTTGCATTTGGCACAGCGCCTGCGGTCAGCGTTTCTCGCGTTCTCCATTTCCTGCGGCCAAAATCTGAGCGGGCTGAGAAGAAAAGACAGCGTATCGTTTACGCTCACGCCATTCCGCCGCGAAGCGTTGGCCGATTGCATCGCCATTTTGCAGTATGCAGGCGCGATTCTGGGGATGCCGCGCTATCTGCGGCACAGGCTGGGAGAAGCAGAAAGTTTCTTCCGCCTTTTTCTCTTGGAAGTGCCAACGCGCATTCTCTACATCGACTACGATGCCGACGGCCACCCCACATTTTGCGCCGCCAGCAGCCGCATTCCGCAACTGCTCCGCAGCGCCCTGTGGAATACCCGCGAACCCGCGATTTTAACCTCCGGCACGTTGGCGGCGGCTGGTGATTTCAGCCACACAGAACAGCTTTTGGGGCTGGCAGCCTATCGGCCTTTGCGCCACTTTCGCGCAGATTCTCCGTTCGATTACAAGAAAAAATGTCTGTTATACTTTCCACCCCGCGCAAGAACGCGGGTAGACAATCGTCACATGGCTGAAGAAATCATCCGACTGGTTGATTCCTGTCACGGTCATGCGCTGGTGCTGTTCACGTCCTACCGTCAGATGGCGGAAGTCCGCGCACTGACGGACGGCCAGTGGCCGTACCAGACGTATCAGGCATGGCGCAATGGCGGCAAAATCATCCAGCAGTTCAAGCAATCCGGCAATGGTGTGCTGTTTGCGGCGGGTTCCTGCTGGGAGGGTATCGACTTTCCCGGTGACATGGTGTCTTTGCTGATTATCGCAAAACTGCCGTTTCCGATTCCCGACCCGGTCAGCGACTATGAGCGTAAACAATATCCGAATCTGCGTGATTACATAAATGCCGAAATTATCCCCGAAATGCAGAAAAAGCTGCGGCAGGGCTTTGGCCGTGCCATCCGCACGGAACAGGATTCCTGCGTGGTAGCCGTTCTGGACGAACGCGCGGGCATTGGCGGCAAGTACTATGATGCGGTGCTGGCAGCTTTGCCAACCTGCCCAACCACTGAGAAAATCGAAGATGTTCAGCAATTCATCCGGGAGCAGAAGCGTCCGGATTACTTTTTGTGAGAGAGGGATTTGTGATGAACCTTATGCGAAACCACGATGTCTGGATTTATGTGCGATGTGCCAACAGCGATCCGCGCATTGCTTTTGATCGGCTGTATGACCTTATCGACGAAGCAGCCGGACATGGATTCCTTGTGCGCGGCACATCTTTCGACCATTGCAGCGGCAACACCTTGAAAGACCGCATCGGTCTGCGCACCATGCTGGACGCAGTAGAAAACAATCGGATTGAAGCCGTGATAGTGCGCGACTTAGAACAAATCAGTCGCAACAGTTACATACTGGTGGGTGTCATTGAGATACTGCGCCAGAATGATGTATACCTCATCACCACCGAATGTGACTTGAATACCGAACTCATCAACAGCGGGCTGGAGCGTTTTGTCGGTGACCGCTTCACGCGGGCTTCGTTCGGAAAGCCTCGCTTTGATGTTCGTCTCCCTCTGATGGATCAATTCTGAGGTGCGCCCATGAAAGAATACAAAGTATGGGCGTTCGCCCGCAGTGCCGCACCGAACCTGCCTGCATTGGAAGAACAGCTTGCCGATGTCATGCGCGAAGCCGACCGGCGCGGTTACATCATTGTCAACTCCTGCATGGAGCAGAAGTACGGCACTGAATTTTGGCGTCCGGCCTTGTTCTCCATGCTCACTGCCATACAGCAGGGTCGCGTCAATGCCGTCATGGTGCAGAGCCTTGACCGTTTGAGCCACGACATTCCAACCTTGTACCGCATCCTGCGCTTTTTGCAGAACCACGGCGCTGTGCTGATTACGACCGAAACCAATCTGCAATATGAACTCTATCTAACGGGGCTGGAGAACAGACTATTGAGCCGCCCTAAGAAAAGAAAGCCTGTATGGGTATGTGAGGAATGCGAAGATGGAAATTCTTGAAACAAAAAGGGGGAAGAGCGGCGTACAGAGCATCGTTGCTCGCTGCGGCGAGTACACCGTCGAACTGACCTTTTGCGAAAACTGTGAAACGGACGTTATGATTCCTATTAAAGAGCTGATTATGTCTGCATACGATCTGCGCAAGCAAAGAGAAGAACAGGGTAATAGGTAGAAGTGTGGCCGGGTTTGGCGACGGTTCTTCTCCGTTTTGGTGAATAGCTTTCCTTATTATAATAGAGTATTGTTTGTGTTGCGAAAATGCACCAACCATTTCCGCAACATGAACAGCGAGGTGAAACTTATGATATGCGTAGATCAGAATGGGCAAGCCGTTGAAATCTCGGTGGCTGACCAGATGTGGCTGGACGATGCCTACTTTAAGGAAAAGCAACTGCGGTTAGGTACAGATGCCCCGCGTGCTGCATTGGCCTATCGGGTATCCACAAAAGGACAGGTAGACCATGACGATATCCCGATGCAGAAAATTGACTGCCGTAAGTTTGCACAGAAACAAGGATGGCGGGTAGTAAAAGAGGTCGCTGAAAAAGGTGTCTCTGGTTCTAAGGTGTCGGCTTCAAAACGTGATGCCATCCAGCAACTGAAGGAAGAAGCCGCCAACGGCGAATTTGACATTCTGCTGGTCTATATGTTTGACCGCCTTGGACGAATCGAAAGCGAAACACCCTTTGTGCTGGAATGGTTCGTCCAGCATGGAATCGAAATGTGGAGTACCCACGAGGGGCAACAGAAAATCGAGACACATGGCGATAAGCTGATGAACTATATCCGCTTTTGGCAGGCGGCAGGGGAGTCGGAGAAAACATCCATCCGAACCCGCGACAGAATCCGACAAATCGTGTCCAGTGGACATTATACAGGTGGTTTTGTGTGCTATGGATACCAGCTGGCAGACCAAGGCAGACGGAACAAGCGAGATAAACCGGTCATGGATTTAATTGTCAACGAGGAAGAAGCTGCTTGGGTGCGTGAACTGTTTTACAAGGTGGTTCACGAAGGAGCCAGCGGATATGCGCTGGCCGAGATGTTGAACAACAGGGGATTACGAACCCGCGCCGGGGCAAAATTCCAATCGAGCAACATACTCCGCATTATTCGCCACGAGGGATATACAGGTTACATCATTACGAAAAACGCCCGCTCGGAATACATCTCGGAATTGCAGATCATCGACCAAGAAACATTCGAGAAAGCCAATGACATTATCAGCCGACGCAGTGCAAAGACCGCGCAAGACAGGCGAATCGCCCATACCAGCCAGAACCCAACGCTACTGGCGGGCATCGTCTACTGCGCCCACTGCGGAGCGAAGATGTCTGGTTTTATGCATACAGATCGCTACAAACTGGCGGATGGCAGCATCCGCGAAAAAGTCCAGCCCAAGTATAACTGCTTTCAGCGAGGTCAGCGCAACAAAGGCGGCAGAGACTGTGATGGACAAGCACTGTACCTTGCCGAAAGGGTGGATGCCATCGTTCTGAAAATTGTCGAGGAAGTATTCGAGAAAATCAGAGACACACCCTATTCCCAAGTGGCTGAGAATCGGATTCGGCAAGAGTCGAACCTGCAAAAGACAAAACGTGCAGCAGTGGAGAAAAAGATAAAAGCCGCCCAGCACGCCTTGGAACGCTTTGAGGGTGAGATTCTAAAGTGCCTTGACGGAACGAGCAATTTTACCGAAGACATGATTGCCAAGCAAATCCGCCGATACCAACAGGAATTGGATGATGCCAAGGCTGAATATGCCGAACTCCGAAATGCGAGGTTAAACGAAGCGGCTGAGATTCGGAAACTACGTACTTACTACGACGATTTCAGAGGTTGGGCAGAAGAATTTGATGCTGCCCCGCTGGAAATGAAGCGGATGATACTGAGCCATCTGATTGATAGGGTAGAGGTTGGAAGAAAATACCAAGTTACTATAAAACTGAACATGGAATATCAACAGTTTCTGGATTGCTCACTAGATACAGACTGCAGTGCAGAAATCGGTGCATAACAGAAAAGGCGGACTGTTCAAGGTTTGTATCACAGTGGACAGTCCGCTTTTTGTGCTATGGACGGCACTATTGCAAAAAGTAAAGAAACAGCGTATAATAAAGGCAAGGAAAGGAGGCGCTTATCCCATGCAGCAGGAAGAAAATTATTTGGCGCAGAGTATATCCCAAGTGGATGCCGATGCCCGCTACGATGAGGGTGTTAAGCGTCTGCTTGCCAACAAAAGCATTCTGGCCGTTATTATGAAGGAGTGCGTTCCGGAATATCGAGGCTGTACGGTGCGAGAGATTGCGGAGAAGTATATCGAAGGTGAACCGCAGATTGGCGCTGTCGGCGTGGATGCCGATGAAACCAACCGTAATATCTCGGCTACAATCCACGGTGCGAACACGGAAGATGTGACGCTGACAGAGGGTACAATCCGCTACGATGTCCGTTTTTATGCCACAGCACCAAGCGAGGACGGACTGATTGGGCTGATTCTGAATGTGGAGGCGCAGAACCGCTATAATGCGGGATACCCGCTGTTGAAACGTGCAATTTACTATTGCAGCCGTATGATTTCGGCACAGTATGGCACAGAATTTACCAAAGGTGAGTACGGAAAAATCAAGAAAGTGTACTCGATTTGGGTATGTATGAACCCGCCGAAAAACCGCAGAAACACGATTACGCAGTATTCTATACAGGAAAAGCATATCATTGGTGAGGCGGTTGAGCAAGTCAGGAACTACGATCTTATGAGCGCTGTAATGATTTGCTTGGGCGATGAGGATGACAAAAACTATGGCGGGCTGCTGAAATTCTTGGAAGTGCTGCTTTCAGAAGAAAAGAGCCCCGAAACGAAGAAAGAGATATTGGAAACGGAATTTGATGTTCCGATGACACAAACGCTTGAAAGTGAGGTGCGCAGAATGTGCAATTTGAGCCAAGGTGTTATGGAAAAGGGCGTTGCGAAAGGAATTGGCATCGGTGAAGAGAGGGGCGAAAACAAAGCAACTCTCAATGCGATTCGTAACGTGATGAACAGCTTTAAAGTGTCTGCCGATGCAGCAATGGATGCGTTGCATATTCCTGAAGCAGATCGCGCCAAATACAGAGCCATGCTCCAAAGTTAAAAAGAAAATTGAAAGCCGGTTGCAATGCAAAATGCAAAGCAACCGGCTTTTGCTTAATATATCGCGCATGATAAGAAGCTCTTAATGGAAAAGTAACCAACAGATGTCAAATATGTGGTATAATAAAGATATGCAACAAAAGAGTGATTGGAAATGATAATGAAATTTGTGAGGTGACTTTACCATGCTAGAGGTATGTGCGTCAAAAATAGGTGATATAATATTTTCTGTGCTTGAAAGCAAAATGGAGAATAAGTTAGACGAGGTCAAAAAAGCAAAAATTATATCCGATACAAGAAAAAGCATCTGTGAATTTGAAGAAAAGTATTTACAAAATCATGATGGAACCGTACTGACATCGCGGGAGTTTGGCGAATATTTACAATATAGTAAACCAATAGAAGAAATTTTCTCAACCATTTGGGATACGAGTACAGAGATTGCAGGAACTACTGAAATAGTCGAAAAACTATCGACACAGTGTATAGAATCAATAAAGGAGAAAGGACGAACAATACCACCAACGGAGAACCATCTGATCAAACATTTTTTTGAAGCCTCGGTAGAGATTGTCTCGAAGATGGCTAGAGAAGCAATCACTCCGGGCGAGCGCATGACGCAAATGCAAATAAAGGACCTCAGAAATGATATGGATGGAAAACTTGCGGGTATACAAGCACAGCTAAATCAAAGAGAAAGGCTATCGCCGGAAGAAGAAAAAAGCATATTTGATGCATTGTATACGATACTGTGTAGTGGTGAAGTACACCAGATACAGAAATTAGTGCCACTATTTCAAAAGAAGAGTGACTCGATTGAACGGGCACTATCAGTATTAATTCAGCTTATGGCAGGAGAAAGCAATTCTCCGGAAGTGATAGTTGAAAGCATACAAAAAATCGAAAACTGTTATGTCCGCAATATAGTGATAAGGTTTATTATTGCATACGGCTTCTTATGGAAAGAGGTCGTAGGCGAAATTTCTAGCAGCAGCGTAGATCCCAAGTTTAAGAAAATCGCCGGAGACTTGTATACTGAAAATTGGGATAAGATTTTTGAATTGAAAAGGGATGAGAAAGAATATCGAGTAGTATTATTAGTTGAAAAAGAATACAGGGAAGAAATATGGTTGGGAAAGAGGATTCTCTTTTGGTATCTAAATAGATTTAGAGATAAATGTGTGGTAGGATTGGATGACGATTTGTTTAAACAGCCTATTACAATCTATGATGAAATACTTTTAGCGTGGGGAAAAACTCACCTATATGGTGGTGAAGATAAAGAGGGGAAAACTAAGAAAGAGATAGAAAATCTGCTAAGACGCAAATCCATTGTGGAGAATTTGGGGATACAGTCTCAACTACTGTACTGGGAAATCCTTTTTGAAATATGCATGGAAAATGGTGACAAAGAGACAGTTGTACACTACTTACCGCAGATCCCTGATCAAATTAAGGAAAGTAAAACTATTAAGAAAGCAAAATTTTTTGTTCAAATTCTTGACGAAAATGTAAATGAACAGGAATTAGTAAGATTTTGTATTAGCATTGATGATGCGTCGGAATTAGAGCTCTATTGTGCAGGAAAAGATGCAGAGTTCGTTATAGAGTTTTACGAAAAATATGGAGTACTTTTTGAAAAGAATTACGGCTTATTTGAAGAGTATGTTCTTGCATGCAAAAGGGAAAATCGGTGCACAGATGATTTGATCCGCATGGTAGAAGAACAGAAAGATCGTTACAAAAACAGAATAGAATATTGGAATTTGTATTCTACACTGGGAGAGAAAGTTGATTTTGTCGATTTGTGTAAACAAGTTAAAGAGGGAAAAGTTATAGGGCAAATAAGAGGCGGAATAGAGTTTGCGCATAAGCTACTCAACAATAAATATATATTGGAGGCAAGACAAATATGTGAGATGATGGCAGCGACTGCGCAGTATAGCAACGAGTATAAAGTGCTTTTGGGAAGGCTGTTAATAGCAGAAAACAAATATATTGAGGCACTGGATATTCTGAAAGAAGTTGAGGAAAACGGCTGCATAAAGCCTTTTGTTATCGAGAAAATACTACAATTATCAATTGTATGTAAGCGACGCATCGATAGGCAAACGATAATCAATGTCCAAAATGTGGACACTGCATATGCGTGGGCATTTTTGGCACAGTATTACATTGACATAAATAAAAAAGATGAGGCGATGAAGGCGATCACGAAGGCATTGCTGAGAGCAACGGAAAATGATGGAACAATTTATGGACAATATTTTTCAATGCATGCACAGCTTTGTGGAGAAAGAGAGGAAAAGTGCAATGGGCTGATTCAAGAAAATACATCAGCCGTTTTATGCGAAGAAGAAACTGGAAACAAATATGTGGTTTGTGTTTATGCCGAAGCACTCATACCGAACAGAAACGGATTGAAACAGCCGTATACTTGGGAAAATGCATTTCATATGACGGTGTCAGATGCCGTAGAAAAAAATCTCTATTTGCAAAAGAAAGGAGATAAGATAACGATTGGGAAGAAGACTTATGTAGTAGAAAGCGTAGTGTCAGTAGACCATTTCTTGTTTCAAAAGGCAATGAACAAAAGTTTAGAACAGGGAATCGCATATAAAATAGAAATCCCTACATTAGAAAATGGAAGAACAAATATAGATGCGTTTTTTGACGAGATTAAGAAGCATACGCCGGAGAAGAACGATTTATTAGAGGAATATAGAAAAATGGATAAAGTGCCATTACCGCTATATGCGCTAAGGCAATCAGTAACGATTCCCTATGGGCAATTTGTTCATATCGCATTTCGAGATTCTATGATAGTTATACGTTCGGATTCACATCTTTCGATAACAGCAACGAAAAATACGAGATATGTATTGAGTTTTTCGGCGGCAATTTTCTTTATGCAAGCTGGAATTATAGCGGAGGATTTAATACAAAATAATGTTTACATTCCAGAGTCATTACATGAATTATTAGATATGGAGTGGTCAAAGACACTTCAGGACAAATCAAGGGAAAAAATAGCGACAATGATGTTTGACCAAGGACAACCAATTATACATGAAGAAAGTGACGAAGAAAAACGCTATTTTATCCAGGAAGCAGGAAAAAGAAAAAGTGAAAGCGAAAAACTAAAATTTATAAAAAATAACAAGTCGATAAATATACATGGTAGAGATGATATACAGTTGCAAGACCTTTTTGGAATTTGTGACTATGATGCACTTTCAATTGCGGTGCATCAAGATTTTACGCTGGTTGCATTTGAGCCCTTACTAATAGCTATGTCACAGAAAGAATTATTGAATTTTCAATGCACCGGTATTGTGGATTTCTTATGTGTAACAGATTTTCCATTGGATAAAATACTAAAAGTAATCTGCTTTATGGCAAAGTGTAAATTTGAAAAGATATTATCCGATGAGATTATATCTGTACTGATACAAAAATTTGATGAAGTAGAATCTGATGAAGAACGTGAAAAATGCATGACACTATGGCTTGAATTCTTCGATGTTCTTGATAAGAAAGAAGATGGGAGCGAATATAAAGACTTGTTTGTTCAAAATGTACTTATCGCACTGCAAGCATATTTGAGGAAAGGAGGATCGGAACAAGAGATAAGAAATCTAACAAGAAAACCAATGATTAAAGTCGCAATATGTTTGTTGTATAATTCAAAGTGTATTGATTTGCAATATGATGGGAAAAGGGTACTACCAGCGACCAAAGTATAATAACCATGAGTATGCGCAACTAAGGAGAGCAACTGACTCTTAATCAGTGGGTCCTGGGTTCGAGTCCCCGATGGTGCACCAAAAAAAGCCTTACGGAAACGTAAGGCTTTTTTCATAATGATTGCCGCTTTGTGTGAGTGCTTTCGTTTTGCCGCTGACTTCTGACCAAGTCAGCGGCTCTTTTTGTTTTGTAGGAGCGTAGGGGAAAATTTCATCCATCCTCCCGGGGATGCAACAACAGCCGCAAACGGCTCGGGAGGGTCATTCTTGTTGCCATGCACCGCGACAATATGCTATACTAAAGAAAAAAACAGAAGGGGGAGGCACTGCGGATGACCCGCATTGCAATCGTAGAGGATGAGGCCGCCGTCCGGGAGCAGCTGGCGGGGTATGTGCAGCGCTACACGCGGCAGTATGGCACCCAGTTTGAGGTGACAATGTTCACCGACGGCGTCGAAATTCTTGAGGACTACCGCCCGATCTACGACATAATTTTTCTTGATGTAGAGATGCAGCATCTGGACGGCATGGAGACTGCCCGCCGTATCCGCGAGCTGGACAGCGATGTGCTGCTGATTTTTATTACGAACATGGCGCAGTATGCCATCAAGGGGTACGCCGTCGGTGCGTTGGACTACGTGCTCAAGCCTGTGCCGTACTTTGCGTTCTCGCAGCAGCTGCAAAAGGCTGTGAACCAGCTGGCCAAGCGGACGCGGCATTATCTGGCTGTGCCGGTGGACGGCGGCATGCGCCGATTGGACGCTGCTACGATTTATTATATCGAGAGTGAGGGCCACCGCGTCCATTTTTACACCGAGGACGGTGATTTCTCCGCACCCGGCGCGCTGAAGGCGCTGGAGGAAAAGCTGGCGGGCCGTCTGTTTGCGCGGTGTAACAGCGGCTATCTTGTGAATCTCGCGCAGGTGTCGGGCGTGCAGCAGAACACGGTGCAGATCGGCCCGCATGAGCTGCAGATCAGCCGCCCCAAGCGCAGGGCGTTTCTGGCCGCGCTGGCGGACTACATCGGGGGTGAGGGCGCATGATGACGCTGCCGGACATTCCGCGGCTGTACACGGCGCTGGCAGAGGTTCTTGCCGTTCTGGTCTACGCGCAAGCCGCGCCGCCCCGCGCTGCAAAGCCTGTGACTTATGCTGCCACGGCGGGGTGGGCCGCGGTGCTGGGCGTGTTTTTGCAGCTTACCGGCAGTGTGCCGCTGGCGTGGTGGCTGCCCTGCATGGTCGCGGCCATCGCGTGGCTGTACCTGTATCTGTGGGGCACGCGGGAGATGAATTTACTGGAAGCCGGTTACAGCTGCGCCCGCGCGTTCATTCTGGCGGAGCTGGCCGCCAGCGTGGAGTGGCAGCTCCACTGCGTACTCTGGCCGCAGCAGAGGGCTACAGCACCGCTTTCGGTACTGTTGCTGGCGGCGGTCTACACGGTGGTCTACGGCTTTTTGTATTGGTTTGAGCGCCGCCACGCTGCGCCCACGCGGCTTACCATTACCGCGGCGGCGACGCTGATGGCTGTCGTCATGGCGGTCACGGCGTTTGCGGTCAGCAATCTGAGCTTTATCTCCGACAACGGTGTCACGATGAGCGTGATGAGCATTTTCTACATCCGCACGCTGGTGGATATGGCGGGCGTGCTGATTCTGACGGTCCAGCACGAGCAACTGCGCGAGGCCGCACTGCACAGCGAGCTGACGGCCATGGACAATGTCCTGCGCCGCCAGTATGAGCAGTACAGGCAGAGCAAGGAGAACATCCGCCTTATTAACCGCCGCTATCATGAGCTGAAAATGCAGATCGCGGCCATCCGTGCCGAGCGCGACCAGGCCAAGCAGGACGCCGCGCTGGCCGAGATGGAGAGCGGCATCCGTCAGTACGAGGCCGAGAACAAGACCGGCAACCCTGTGCTGGACACGCTGCTGACGGCGAAAACGCTCTACTGCCAGCAGCACGGCATCAATCTGACCTGTGTGGCGGACGGTACACTGCTGCACTTTCTGACGACAGGGGAGATTTGCACGATTGTGGGCACGGTGCTGGACAACGCCACCGAGAGTGTGCTGACCGAGCCGGACCCCGAGAAGCGGCTGATCCGGGCCGCCATCTACGCGCAGAACGGCTTTGTGATGCTGCGGTTTGAGAACTACTGCGCTGACCCCGTGGAGCTTGGCCCCGACGGCCTGCCCGCCCGCAGCAGCCACGGCGGCTACGATTTAAAGAGCGTCCGCGCTGCCGCCGAGGCCCACGGCGGTACGCTGACCCTGCACTGGGAGAATGAGTGGTTCACGGTGCGGATTTTGCTGCCGCAGAAGTAGTTAGGAATCGATGCTCGTCATCGACCCGGGAGCCTTGCGGCGGCTGCCCTGCTCACCCCTGTAGCGGCGTCAACCTTCCCCCACAGGGGAAGGTTTTTTTGTTATGCCGCAATTTGCACAAAGAAGGCGCGGGTGTACTTGTACAAAATCACAACAAAATTTGGCCGGTCAAGCGGCAAAACTGCAAAGTATGCTTCAAAAACGGCAGCTTGTGCGAAAAATACGCCTATCGTGCCGCAATCTGCTACAATAGAATCGACGCAAAACATGGGCCCGCTTTTGACAGGTTTTATACTGTTTGAAGAGGAGAAAAACAAATGACAAAGCAACCCAAAGTCCGCAAGCCGCACCCCGTACTGCACGGGATCGGTCTGGTGCTGTCCGTGATCCTGTTGGTCGCGGTACTGGTCGGCACCTACGCTCTGTCCACGATGGCCACCATCATTGACAGCTTCATCGGCGCACCCAGCGGCCACTATTCCGACGCTGAAATTGCCGACACCAAGGTCAAGGCGGAAGCGCTGGCCGCTGATGTCGAGGCCGAGGGAACTGTCCTTGTCCAGAACAACGACAACACCCTGCCGCTGGCCGCTGACAACAAGAGGATCAACGTCTTTGGCTGGGCCTCCACTGCCTGGCTGGGCGGCGGTTCCGGCTCCGGCGGCGTGTCCGGCGTCAACACCGATTTGCTGGCCGCGCTGACTGCCTACGGCGTTGCGTACAACACCGAGCTGACCGACATGTACAAGGATTTCCAGGATGGCCGCGAGTACACCCGCACCCTGAGCGCCTGGCCCGAGCAGTCCGGCCGCCTGTATGAGCCTGACATCAACAACCGGACCTACTATACACAGTCGATGCTGGACAACGCCAAGAGCTTCTCCGATACGGCTTTTGTCGTAATCGGGCGTCTGGCGGGCGAGAGCAACGACGCCACCAAGCAGCAGTACAAGCGCACCGAGAAGGGCGGCGACACCGTTGTTGACGACACCCGCACGATGCTGGAGCTGACCACCGAGGAAGAGGATCTGCTGAACTACGTCGGCGCAAATTACGCCCATGTGGTTGTGCTCATCAACTCCACCAACGTCATGGAGCTGGGCCAGATCGAGACGATCCCCGGCATTGATGCCTGCCTGATTGCCGGTCTGTCCGGCTCCGAGGGCGCGACTGCCGTGCCCGAAGTGCTGTGGGGTGACCGCGAACCCAGCGGGCGTACCGCCGATACCTGGGCTTATGACCTGACCACCGCCGCCAGCTATGCGAACGCCGGTATGGAGGGTGTCGGTAAGTACAGCGACGCCGACGGCCTCTACCCGGCAGACGACACGACGAACGGAAACCTTGACACACCCTACACCTATGAGCAGGTTTCCTATGTCGATTACGCCGAGGGCATCTACGTCGGCTACAAGTGGTACGAGACCGCCGACGCAGAGGGCTACTGGGATGCCGAGAGCAACGGGCACGGCACCGGCTACGACGCCGTTGTGCAGTATCCCTTCGGCTACGGCCTGAGCTACACCAGCTTTGATTGGAAAGCCACGGACGCCGCCGCCAACGGCAGCGCCCTGACGAAGGACGGTAATGTGACCGTCAAGGTTACCGTCACGAACACCGGTGACCGCGCGGGCAAGGACGTTGTCCAGCTCTACTATACCGCCCCGTACACGGCAGGGGGAATTGAAAAATCCAGCGTTGAGCTGGGCGCGTTCGCCAAGACGAAGGAGCTGGCCCCCGGCGAGAGCGAGGAAGTCACCCTGACGGTCCCTGTCTCCGACATGGCCAGCTACGATGCCTATGACGCCAACCACAACGGCTTCACCGGCTATGAGCTGGATGCGGGTGACTACATCTTCACCGTGCGCCATGATGCCCACGATGTGGACGACGACGCCAACGCGACCATCACCTGCAGCCTGCCCGCAGGCGTGCAGTATGCCGAGGACACCGCCACCGGCAATGCCGTTTCCAACAAGTTTACCGGCAGCGACGCCATCGACGGCGTGAGCCTCGACGGAAGCGATTCCGACCAGAACATCACCTACCTGACCCGCGCCGACTTTACGGGCACCTTCCCCAAGACGAACACCCCGACCCGTGCCATGACCGACAACGTCAAGGCTCTGAACCTCTACAACGCCGACGATGCCAACGGCTGGATCAACGACGCTGATGAGGCTATTACCACCGGCGCTAAGAACGGCCTGAAGATCGAGGACAACGGCGAGACCACCGACCTCGGTTTCCGGCTCGGCTCTGACTTCAACGACCCCCGGTGGGATGCCCTGCTGGATCAGCTGACCGTTGACGAGATGGAAAACCTCTACATCAACGCCTACGGCGGTCTGGCCGAACTTAAGAGCGTCGGCAAGTCCAAGAGCAAGGACGCCGACGGCCCCGCCCAGATCGGCGGCTTCACCGGCATGGGAGCCGGCACGGGCTTCCCCAGCTCCAGCACGTTGGCCCAGACCTGGAACGCAGACCTTGCCCAGGAGGAGGGCCGCACCATCGGCACGCAGGCCCTGCAGAACGGCTACACCGGCTGGTATGCCCCCGCCACCAACATGCACCGCAGCCCCTTCAATGGCCGCAACTATGAGTATTATTCCGAGGACAGCCTGCTGTCCGGCGTCATCTGCGGCAACACTGTGACCGGTGCAAACCAGGCGGGCGTCTACACCTATGTCAAGCACTTTATCTGCAACGACGGCGAGAGCGGTATCTATCGCGATTCCGTCTATACCTGGATGACGGAGCAGACCCTGCGCGAAACCTACCTGCGCCCGTTCCAGATGCTCGTCGAGGATTACGACGCAGTCGGCCTCATGAGCAGCTACAACCGTATCGGTGCTGTCTGGGCAGGCGGCAGTGAGGCGCTGCTGACCGGCATCCTGCGCGACGAGTGGGGCTTTGACGGCGCGGTCATCACCGACTACTGCGACCACCACAGCTACATGAACGGCGACCAGGCCCTGCGCGCAGGCGGCAGCCTGTGGATGGCGGGCTTCACCGGCGGTGAGATGGCCTTTGAGACCGGCTCTAACAGCTACCTGCAGGCCCTGCGCCGCGCCACCAAGGAAGCACTGTACATGTACCTGCATGTCCGCGTGACCAACCGCGACTATGCTGACAGCATCGGCGACACCACCGCTGTGCGCCATGCGTTCACGACCTCTGTGTTCGGCTGGCGTCATCTGGTTGCCCTGATCGACATTGTGGCCGTTGTCCTGTTCGCCCTCGCCGTGCGCGGCGTCGTCATCGACGTCAAGCTCCGCAAGGCAGCCAAGACCGAGAAAAAGAACTTCTGATTCACCAAAGGAATGTGTGATCTATGAAACATGCAGACATTATTACCAAATTGACCCTTGAACAAAAATGCGCGCTGCTCTCCGGCGAGTCGGTCTTTACGACCCGCGGCTACAAAAATGCGGGCATCCCGTCCATCACCCTGTCGGACGGTCCCAACGGCGTGCGCAAGCAGGCGGGTGCGGCGGACCATCTGGGCCTGAACCCCAGCGTCCCCGCGACCTGCTTCCCGACGGCGGCTACCGTGGCCTGCAGCTGGGATCCCGCCCTGGGCGAACAGCTCGGCCAGGCCATGGGGGAGGAGGCTGCCGCGCAGGAGGTATCCGTCCTGCTGGGGCCGGGCCTCAACACCAAGCGCAGCCCGCTGTGCGGGCGCAACTTCGAGTATTTCTCGGAGGACCCGTACCTCTCCGGCAAGCTGGCCGCGGCCTACGTGCGCGGCATCCAGTCCAACGGCATCGCCGCCTGCCCCAAGCACTTCGCCGTCAACAGCCAGGAGCTGCGCCGCATGGCGTCGGACTCCGTCGTCGACGAGCGAACCCTGCGGGAACTCTACCTGACCGGCTTTGAAATCGTCGTCAAAGAGGCGCACCCCAAGACCATCATGTCCAGCTACAACCTCGTCAACGGCACCTACGCCAACGAGAACGCCCACCTTTTGCAGGACATCCTGCGCAGGAACTGGGGCTTCGACGGCGCTGTCGTGACCGACTGGGGCGGCAGCAATGACCATGCGCTGGGCGTAAAGAACGGTTCTACGCTGGAAATGCCTGCCCCCGGCGGAGACGCCGTGCGCGAGCTGTTGAAGGCTGTCGAGACCGGTAAAATTTCCGAATCTGATGTGGACGCCCGCCTGGACGAGCTGCTGACACTGGTACTGGACACCCACGCCGCTGTGGAAAACCACAGCCGCAGCTTTGACGCCGACGCCCACCACGCGCTGGCCCGCCGCGCCGCTGCCGAGAGCGCCGTCCTGCTAAAAAACGACGGTGATCTGCTGCCGCTGGCCGCAGGCGCAAGCGTGGCCGTCATCGGTGACTTTGCCGAGACGCCGCGTTACCAGGGCGCAGGCTCCAGCGCCGTCAACTCCATCAAGGTCGATACCTTCCTTGACTGCCTGAAAGACAGCGGCCTGCACAGCGTCGGCTTTGCCGCGGGCTTTGACCGCCAGGGCAAGCCGGACGATGCCAAAAAAGCCGAGGCCGTCGCGCTGGCGAAAAAGGCCGAAACCGTGCTGCTCTGCTTAGGGCTGGACGAGATCAAGGAGAGCGAGGGTCTGGACCGCGCCGATATGAAGCTGGCCGACAACCAGATCGAGCTTTTGCAGGCCGTGCAGCAGACCAACCCCAACACTGTCGTCATCGTCAGCGCGGGCGCGTCGCTGGAAACGCCGTGGCTGGCCCACTGCAGGGCACTCGTCTACGGCGCCCTCGGCGGCCAGGCCGGCGCGGGCGCAATGGTCGATGTGCTGACCGGCAAAATCAACCCGTCCGGCAAGCTGGCCGAGACCTGGGCCAATGCCCACGCCGACACCCCCGCCAAGGACAACTTTGCAGGTGCGGGACGCACCGTGCAGTACCGCGAGGGGCTGTACGTCGGCTACCGCTACTACCAGACCGCGGGTGTGCCCGTGGCGTTCCCGTTCGGCTACGGCCTGAGCTATACGAGTTTTGCCTACAGCGAGCTGAAAGCCGACGCCCGCAGCGTGACCCTGACCGTGACAAACACGGGCAGCCGCGCCGGTGCCGAGATCGTACAGGTCTACGCGGCCAAGCCCGACGCCCAGATCTTCCGCCCCGCGCAGGAGCTGAAGGCCTTCACAAAGGTCTGGCTGGAGGCAGGGGAGAGCAAGACCGTCACCCTGCCGCTGGACGACAAGGCGTTCCGCTACTGGAACACCAAGACCGACAGCTGGGAGGTCGAGGGCGGCACGTATGAGCTTCGCGTAGGGGCGAGCTCTGCGGACATCCGCCTGACCGCCGCCGTCGAGGTGAACGGTACGAGCGCACCGAACCCATACGCAGGCAAGGCGCTGCCGCACTACACCAGCGGCAAGGTGCAGCGCGTGCCCGATGACGAGTGGGAGATTCTACTGGGCCGCCCCATCCCGGCGGATACCGTCAAAATTGACCGCAACATGACCCTGGGTGAGCTGAACCACAGCCGCAGCCCGCTGTGCTGGCTGGTCTGGGCTGTGCTCACGATGATGCTGAACGCCAGCTACAAGCGCGGCAAGCCGAACCTGAACGTGATGTTCCAGTACAACATGCCGCTGCGCGCGCTGGCCAAGATGACAAGCGGTGCCATCAGCATGGGCATGGTGGACGGCATCGTGCTGGAGGCAAAGGGTTTCTGGGTCATCGGTCTGCTGAAGGTCATCGTCGAGGCCGTTAAAAACATCATCCTCAACGCGCAGCTGGAAAGCCGCCTGCGCAACAGCTGACAAGAAGGTGCTGTCATGCAATTTTGGAATACCTTTGCGGAAAAGCATCCTGCCGCAGCCAAGTGGGTGCGCGAGGGTGGCTTGTTCGTCGTCTTCCCGGAAGGGGAGGCTAAGAAGGCATAAGAATAGCCGAGCAGCGTAAAAACTGCTCGGCTTTGTTGTTTGTTGGTTGCGTGGCTTCCCCCCCTCGGGGAAAGCTTAGAAATTACAAATAATTCACCGCCAGGATCGCCGCGCCCAGCACGACCAGCACGACGCCTGTCGCGCGGTTCAGCGTGGCGGGCTCGGCCTTGTTTGCGAACTTGGCGGCAATGCGCGCCCAGAGCAGCGTGCTCAGCACACAGCAGATTAGGCAGAACAGATCCGGTACACCGCCAATCGCAAAATGGCTGACAGAACCGGTGAAGGCCGTGAATGCCATGATGAAAACACTCGTTCCGACGGCGGTTTTCAGCTCATAGCCCAGCACGGAGGTCAAAAGCAGCAGCATCATCATGCCGCCGCCCGCGCCGATGAACCCGCAGATAAAGCCCACGCCCGCGCCGCAGAGCAGCGACTGCGCGAACCGCTTCTGTGCGCTGACGGCGTTCATCGCGCTCTTGGTCGTCATGACGGGCCGCACGATGAACTTGACACCCAGCAGCAGCGTCATGAACGTTGAGAAACCGCCCATCGTTGTGCCGGGCACGAGGCTGGCCACATAGCTGCCAACCAGCGTGAAGCAGAGCACCGACGTCATCATGACTGCGCCGTTTTTAATGTCCAGGTTGCCGCTTTTGCCGTAGGTGTAGGCAGAGATCGCACTCGCCAGCACGTCGCTGGCCAGCGCAATGCCCACGGCCATGTAGGGGTCCATCCCCAAAAAAGTAATGAGCATCGGGCTGATGACCGCCGCGGCGCTCATACCCGCAAAGCCTGTGCCCAGTCCCGCGCCGATGCCCGCAATAAAGCAGACGATGAATGCTACCAGATAGGTCATATTCTTACTCCTTGTTCAGCTCCCGCAGGAGGTTTGCATCCATGCGGCGCAGATAGTCCTGCAGCGTCTGCTGCTCCTGCGCCGTAAAGCCCGCAAACAGCGGCTCCAAGCTGCAGCGCTGGATGTCCGCCAGTACCGCGACCATCGGCAGGGCATCGGGCGCAAAGCCCAGCAGCCGCTGGCGGCGGTTGTCCGGCGCAGGGGAGACCGTCAGCACGCCGCGTGCGCGTAGCCGCTCCACCGCCGCCGATACATTGGATTTTGCCAGACCGCGGTAGCGGCAGATGTCGCTGGCCGTGCGGCAGTCTGGATTGTTGTGCAGAAACAGCAGGATGTCAATTTCCAGCTGGTTCAGCCCGTACTGTACGGAAGCAGCCTCAAACCGCGCTGCATGGTACTTTTTGTAGTGCTGTACGTAGCTCAATATGGGCAGCAACTGCATCACTCCTTCGCAAGACTCAAATAGAACAGTTCTAATTATAACTATTTGCACAGCAAAAGTCAATACCGCCCGTTAAAAAGCAAACATCAGAGAGGGACAGCCGCGCCAGGCTATACCGGATACACCGAAAAAAGAGGATGCGGACGGATCCGCACCCTCTAAAACAAAAACAAACCCGAAACAATGCTTCACGAAGAAGATTGAGTTCGGATTTGCACAATATGGTGGACCTGGAGGGATTCGAACCCTTGACCTCTCGGATGCGAACCGAACGCTCTCCCAACTGAGCTACAGGCCCATGTCATTTCGACTTGATAAGTGTACCTCTTTTCTGCCAAAAAGTCAAGGGGGTAATGCAGATTTTGTTTGCAAGCGCCGGACATATCCTGTAACATACGAATTTATATTGTAACAGGTGCAATTCCGCCTGCATCTTGCGCTTCTCTTCATATAGTGCTATAATGGTACAAATCTTGCAGTGCCCGTATAAAAACGTATAGGCAATGTGGATTGAATCCTGCGCGTGGGTTGAATTATAGTATTCTCATTAAAGGTACAAGAATTCAACCTATGTGGGGAGGAAACCTTATGGAAGGCAAGCTGATTGCAAGCTACCGGCGGGAGCTTTCTGCGCTGGATGACCTGCAATGCGCCGGAACCGTGACCTATACGCTGACACAGGAGGCGGATGCGTTTGTCATCACTGTCCAGCGCGACGGGGCACGGGCGGCAGCGTGTATGCTGTGTGAGATAGAGGAGGAGCGCGCGGGGATGCTGACACGTTTCCTGTACGAAAACGCCGTGGAGCCTGCGCATACCTCCGCGGTACTGCATGACCTCTGTGGATCGAAGGTGGGCTGACATGGCGGTGTTGCTGCATGACCGTCCGGAAGCAGCCGGACAAAAGCAGAGAGAGACGCTCAGGCTGCCCCGGACCTCCGCCGTGGTGGCACTGTTTGCATTCAGCTCCCGCATGGATCGCGATTCCATGCGGCTGTTCGCCCGGACCCATGGGGACGAGGTTCGCGCCGCGGCCATTGCATCGACGGGGCAGGAGGTACTGGAGCTGCTGCACGGCGGTCTTCGCCCGCAGGTGCTTGTGCTCGACGCCCTGCTGACCAAGCCGTCCGTGACGCAGGTCTTGCAGGAGATCAGCACGATGCAGCCGGACCCGGAGCCGGCAGTCCTTGTGTTGGTGCCCGTGCCGGAGGAAACCGCTGCGCGCAAGGCGCTGGGCCTGTTTGCCCAGTACCGGATCATGCTGCGCCCCTACGGGATGAAGAATCTTTTCGATGAGATCTACCGCATGGGCACAACGGACGACGAGCATCGGCTCTACCACCTGCGCCGCTGCTGTGAGGATGTGCTGGATGACTTCGGCGCACGGTCCACACTGAACGGCTACCGCTATGCCGAACGGATGCTGCTCTACGCGCTGTACGCGGAGCGCCCGCAGAAGATCGGCGATTTGCAGCAGTATGTCGCGTCGGAGGAGAACATAGAGATCGGCACTGTGACCTCGGCGCTGAACCGGATGTCGACGGGCATGTCCAAGCGCGGTGCGGAGCCGTACCGCGGACTTTGCCTGCGCTGCGGCCGCCCGGAAAACGGCGTGCTCTCCAACGGGCAGCTGTTTGAGGGGCTGCTCAAAGAGCTGCGCCGCCGACTGGAACCGACTGTATAAATTAGGAAAGAAGGCGTTTTCCATGGACAGAAGGAACGAGGATACAGCACTGCTGGCCTTGCGCGGGGGATTGCGCGGGCGGTTCCGGCGCTCGTTTGACAGCATGGAGAACGCCTTTGAGGTATTGCAGGACCGCTTGCAGCACGCGGTAAACCCGGCAGAGCGCGCCGAGCTGATGCCGCTGCTTGAGGAATTGCAGACGCAGCTGATCTGCCTGCGGCGGCTGGGGGACCAGGCGTCGGATGCCGCCACGGCGGCGCTACTGCACGGCACCTGTGTGCCGCAGCCCATTGACCTGCTGGGGCAGCTGCGGGAATTTTGCAGTATTTTGCAGGAGGAGGCCGCGCAGTACGCGCTGCCCTTTACCGTGACGCTGCAGGCCGACGGGCTGGACGTGCTGCCCACGACGGGGGATGTCTCGCTGCTCAACGGTCTGCTGACGAACCTTGTCTCCAACACACTGGCCGCGGACCGTGCGGCGCACATTATGCTGCTCTGCACGCCGGGTCGGCTCTGCTACAGTGACAACGGCCCGGGTCTGCCGCCCGATGCCGCCGCTCTGCTGACCGAGGGGCAATGGAGCGAACGCTTGCTCCACGCGGGCGGGCTGGGCCTGCCGCTGGTTGCCGCTTACACAAGCGCCATGGGCTGGGCGCTGACCGTAGGGGAGGGGCCGGGTATGAGCTTGCAGTTCACGCTGCCCGCCGCGCCGCCGCTCGACGGCATGGTGCTGACCTCGCCCACCGAGCGTCTCGCTGACCGGCAGAACCGCCGCAGACTGATACGCCGGGAGCTGACGGTTCTGGTAGCGGATACTTCGATACAGTAAGTAAAAGCGCTGTTCTTGGAAGGGGGCGGCGCTTTTTTGCTGCATGGCTTCCCCCTCGGAGGAAGCTGTCAGCGGCCCCGCCCGCTGACTGATGAAGGGAAACCTTGCCTGTGCTGCCCGTAAACGGATCGCTGTGGCAAACCTGCCCCTCATCCGGCCCTGCGGGGCCACCTTCCCCACAGGGAAAGTCTTTAAGGAGACGGGCAGCCTCATTTTTTTTCCACACCGCTTTACTTTAAGCCCAAATTATTGTAAAATGTTATACAAAGAGAATGGTTTACTATGCCTGCACGGCACAGCGGACCGCCAAAATAACTACAGGTGGTGTTTTTTATGGCAATTCAGTATAAACGTATTCTTCTGAAGGTCAGCGGCGAGGCTCTGTCCGGCCCCAAGGGCACGGGCTTTGATGAGGAGACCATCGCCTCCATCTGCGCGGGCATCAAGGCTGCGCACGACCTCGGTGCCCAGATCGGCATCGTCGTGGGCGGCGGCAACTTCTGGCGCGGACGCTCCAGCGGCAAAATGGACCGCATGGACGCCGACAAGATCGGTATGCTGGCCACCGTTATGAACGCGCTGGCTGTCAAGGACGCGCTGCGCCAGCAGGGCGTGGACGCCGTCGTCATGACCAGCTCCTTCATGCCGCAGGTCGCCGAGTGCTTCACGAGCGACAAGGCCATTGCCGCGCTGGAAAGCGGCAAGATCGTCGTGTTCGGCGGCGGCACCGGCAACCCGATCTTCTCCACCGACACGGCCTCCGCCCTGCGCGCGCTGGAGATCGGCGCGGACGCCATGTTCAAGGCCACGATGGTCGACGGCGTCTATGACAAGGACCCCCACAAGTACGCCGACGCCGTGCGCTACGACACGCTGACCTTCACCCGCGTGCTGGATGAGCGCCTGGCCGTCATGGACTCCACCGCCGCGACCCTCTGCCGCGACAACGGTCTGCCCATCCTCGTGTTCGATCTGGGCCAGCCCGCCAACATTGCCAAGGCTGTCAAGGGCGAAAGCGTCGGTACCCTGGTCAAGGAATAAGACGCAAAAGCACAAATTGAAAAATTCATATTTTCCCCCTATACTATCTTAAAATAAGGAGAATTTCATTATGAGCAGCACGACGAAACCCTATGAAGAAAAAATGAATGCCAGTGTCAACCACCTCATCCATGAGCTGGCCTCCATCCGCGCAGGCCGCGCCAACCCCGCCATTCTGGACAAGGTCACGGTCGATTACTACGGCAGCCCCACGCCCATCCAGCAGATCGCGGCTGTCGCCGTCGCCGAGGCCCGTATCCTGACCATCTCCCCGTGGGACCGCTCGATGCTCAAGCCCATCTCCAAGGCCATCCAGACCAGCGACATCGGCATCAACCCCATTGATGACGGCCAGGTCATCCGTCTGGTGTTCCCGGCCCCCACCGAGGAGCGCCGCAAGCAGCTGACCAAGGATGTCAAGAAGCAGGGCGAGGACGCCAAGACTGCCGTGCGCAACATCCGCCGCGACGCCATGGACAAGTTCAAGGCCATGAAGAAGGCCGGCGAGCTTACCGAGGACGACCAGAAGAAGCTGGAGGAAGAGACCCAGAAGCTGACCGACAAATATGTCAAGCTGATCGACGACACCTGCGCCGACAAGAACAAGGAAATCATGGAGGTCTGATCTCTCCATGAACGATAGCCTGTGCGGGCATGTCATGCGACACGCCCGCATAGGCTGTTATTGCATCATTGAATAAAACGATTCCGCGAAAGGAAACCACCGTTTATGAAGACCCGCATCATCACCGCCGCTGTCGGCCTGGGCGTTTTGGCCGTTGTGCTGGCGTTTTTTGACACCTTCCTGTTTGACTTGGTATTAAGTGCCGTCTGCCTGATTGCCATCCATGAGGTTTTTTCCGCTATGGGCTTTGGCAAAAAGCAGTGGTATCTCTATGCCGCCGCTGTGCCGCTGACGCTGCTGGTCATGCTGAGCACATCGCAGATGGTGCGCGGCCTGCTGCTGCCCGCGGCCTTTTTGACGGTGCTGTTCTACAACGTCTGTCAGATCGCCCACGTCAAAACACTGGATTTCGGTAAGCTGACGGGGTTTGTCTACTTCTCGGGCGTCATCACGTTCTGCTTCTACTCGCTCATCCACTTGAAGCGGATGCTGCCCTTCGCAGAATATCGCTATGACGCAATTTATTTCATTCTGCTGATCCTCTGCTTTGCCTGGGGCGGCGACACCGCGGCCTACTTTGCGGGCCGTGCGTTCGGCAGGCACAAGCTGGCTCCTATCGTCAGCCCCCACAAGACCGTGGAGGGCGCTGTGGGCGGCGTGCTGGGCAGCATGGCTGCGGGCTGTGTGCTGACGCTCGTCTACTCGCTGCTGTCGGCCAAATACAACGTCATCAGCATTCAGGTGCAGCCGAAGCATTATCTGGTGCTGCTGGGCATGGGTGCCGTGGCATCGGTGCTGGGCATTCTGGGTGACCTGTTTGCGTCGTCCGTCAAGCGCCAGGTCGGCATCAAGGATTACGGCACGATCTTCCCGGGGCACGGCGGCATTCTGGACCGCTTTGACAGCGTCATGTTCATCGCGCCCTTTGTTTCCATCGCGGTACGCTACTTCTTCTATCTGCTGTGAGGAATCGTAAAAATGAGTAAAGTCATCACACTTTTGGGCTCCACGGGTTCCATCGGCACCCAGAGCCTGGACGTCTGCCGTATGCACGGCTATGAGGTGTTCGGCCTGTCCGCCAATTCCAGCGTCGATAAGCTGCTGGCGCAGATCGCGGAGTTCCACCCGAAGTACGTCGCCGTCACCGACCCCGCCGCGTTTGACAAGCTCTCCGCCGCGCTGGCCGGGCAGGCCGACGCGCCGAAGCTGCTCAAGGGCGCGGAGGGGCTGCGCGCGCTGGCCTGTATGGACGGCGCGGGCACGGTGCTGAACGCCGTTGTCGGCATTGCGGGCCTCGACGCCTCGCTGGCCGCGATTGAGAGCGGCCACGATCTGGCGCTGGCCAACAAAGAAAGCCTTGTCACAGGCGGCCATCTTGTGACCGATGCTGTCAAAAAGCACGGTGTCCACCTGCTGCCCGTGGACAGTGAGCACAGCGCTATTTTCCAGTGCTTGCAGGATCAGCACAGCGCCAAAACGCTGGAGAAGATCCTGCTGACGGCCTCCGGCGGCCCGTTTTTCGGCATGACCACCGAGCAGCTGCGCACCAAGACGAAGGCCGACGCGCTCAAGCATCCGAACTGGAATATGGGCGCCAAAATCACGATTGATTCTGCGACCCTGATGAACAAGGGTCTGGAGCTGATCGAGGCCGCGTGGCTGTTCGGTCTGCCCGAGGATAAGATTCAGATCGTCGTCCAGCGTGAGAGCATCATCCACTCCGCCGTGCAGTTTGCGGATCATTCGATCATTGCGCAGCTCGGTGTGCCCGACATGCGCATTCCCATCCAGTATGCGCTGACCTGGCCCGAGCGCCTGCCCAGCCCCGTGCCGGAGCTGGACTTCACCGCGCTGACCAAGCTGAGCATTGCAACGGCAGACGACGAGACCTTCCGCTGCCTCAAAGCCTGCAAAAAGGCTATCCGCAAGGGCGGTCTGGCCCCCTGCGCCGCCAACGGTGCGAACGAGGCCGCCGTTGCGCACTTCCTGCGGGACGAGATCGGCTTCCTGGACATTGGCCGCCTGGTCGAGGGCATCGTCGACAGTGATTCCTTCGGCGGCGACTACACGCTTGCCGACGTCCACGAGTGTGACCGCATGGCGCGAGCCTATGTGGAGGCACATATCTGATTGGAACTGCCCGGTAGGGGCCGCACATGTGCGGCCCTCAGCTTTCCGGCAGACTCCTGCCTGCCATACACGCGCGGGCCGGGCATGCCCGGCCCCTACAGCTCTACGTCCAATACTTTACTTGTGAGGTGCCTATGACTGCATTGCTGACCGGGCTGGCATCGCTGCTCGTGTTTAGCAGCGTCATTCTGGTGCATGAGTTGGGCCACTTTATGGCGGCGCGCCATTGCGGTATCCATGTCGAGGAATTTTCCATCGGCTTTGGCCCGTGCCTGTGGTCCACGACCCGTGACGGAACGACCTATTCTGTCCGCCTGCTGCCGCTGGGCGGCTATAATCTGTTCAGCCCCCTGCCTGACGAGGAGGACAACGAGGAGGACGAGAGCGGGGAGAGCGCACCGCCGCCCGCCCCGAAGCCTCGCAGAACCACGCTTTTCCCGCTGGTCGTCAGCGGCCAGAAATTTGAGGATGCCACCGCCTGGCAGCGCTTTTTTGTCACGCTCTGCGGTGCGCTGATGAACTTTATCCTCGGCGTTGCGGTGCTGTTGGTGCTCGTCCTTACCATGGGCAAGGTCGGCAGCACGACGATTGCGGATTTCAGCGAGAACGCTACAAGCTCCGCAGCCCTGCAGGAGGGCGACACGATTTTGCAGATTTGCAGCAACCCCTGCTGGACGCTCTACGACATAACCGATATGTTTTACACCGGTGAGGAGGAAACCTGCAACGTGGTGGTCCTGCGCGGCAGCGAGGTCCTGGAGCTGCAGGATGTGACCTTCACCCCGACGCGCGACGCGGACGGCAATGTGCTGTACGGCACGGATTTCCGCGTTGAGCCGATGAAAAAGGACCTGCGGCACGTCATTGTCATGACCTGCGATATGTATATTTACTACAGCAGGGCTATTCTGGGCAGCTTTTTTGACCTGCTCGCCGGCAAGGTGGGCGTGGAGGAACTGTCCGGCCCCCTCGGCACGGTGTCGGCGGTCAACCAGGCCGTGCACTACGGCTGGCGGGAGGTACTGTCCCTGCTGGCTCTGCTGACCATCAACGTCGGCATCTTTAACCTGCTGCCCATCCCGGCGCTGGACGGCTGCAAGCTGCTGTTCCTTGCGTGGGAGGGCCTGACCGGCCATCCTGTGCCGCCCCGCGTGCAGGGCGTGATCAACACGGCGGGTACGGTGGCGCTGGTGTGGCTGATGATTTTGGTCACGATGCACGATATTTCACGATTCTTATAAGGAGAACTACGATGCAGCGTCAATTAAAAAAAGAAGTCAAAATCGGCAGCATTAAAATCGGCGGCACGAACCCCATTGCCGTCCAGACGATGCTGAATGTGCCCGTCAAGGATATTGCGGGCAACGTGGCCCAGGCAGAGCGCGTCGCCAAGGCGGGCTGCCAGATCGTCCGCGTGACCGTGCCCACCCCGGCGGACGCCGCCGTCGTGGCTGCCATTAAAGAGAAGGTGGACATCCCCGTTGTGGCGGACATCCACTTTGACTACCGCGCCGCGCTTGCAGCGCTGGATGCCGGTGCGGACAAAATTCGCATCAACCCCGGCAACATCGGGGATGATGACCGCGTCAAGGCCGTGGCCGACGCCTGCAACGCCAGAAATGTTCCCATCCGCATCGGCGTCAACGGCGGCAGTCTCGAAAAGCACATCCTGGCCAAGTACGGCGCTCCCGTGCCCGAGGCCATGGTGGAGAGCGCCATGTACCATGTGCGGCTGCTGCAAAAATACGACTTTGATAATATTGTTATTTCAATCAAATCCAGCAACGTGCCCCGCATGATGGCGGCGTACCGTCTGCTGGCCAGCCAGACGGACTACCCCCTGCACGTCGGCGTGACCGAGGCCGGCGGCAACCGCATGGGCCTCATCAAGTCCGGTATGGGCATCGGCGGTTTGCTGATGGAGGGCATCGGTGACACGCTGCGCGTCAGTCTGACCGATGAACCCGAGAACGAGGTCTACGCCGGGTATGACATCCTGCGCGCGGCTGGCTACGCCGTCGCTGGTCCCGAGATCATCAGCTGCCCGACCTGTGGGCGCACCCAGTACCCGATGATTGAGATCGCCAACGAGGTCGAGGCGCGTCTGCGGGACGAGGGCTTTAAGAAGCCGCTCAAGATCGCTATTATGGGCTGTGTTGTCAACGGCCCCGGCGAGGCATCCGACGCCGACATCGGCATTGCCGGCGGTAAGGACGAGGCCCTGCTTTTCATCCGCGGCGAGAAGATCCGTATGCTCAAGGGCGATATTGTCGGCCAGCTGCTGGAAGAAATTCATAAGATGTAACCAATAAAGCCTTCCCCCGCGGGGGAAGGTGGCCCCGCAGGGCCGGATGAGGGGCAAGCTGTCCTCGGCAATCCGTTTGTGGGTAATGCCCGGCAACTCCGCCCTCATCAGTCCGCTTCGCGGACAGCTTCAGTCTCCGTGCCAAGAGCCGCCTACGGCGGTTGCACTCCGACACGCGCCTGCGGGCGCAGCCCCTCGGAGGAAGCCTTGTCTCTACACCCACTTGTGAGGTACTCCCATTTGAAACCATTTGTCACCCAGGTCTGGCCGCAGTTTACGGCGGACCAGCAGTTCTGCGCGGCGTTCGGCAGTGTGCTTGTGGACCGCGTGGAGCTTTACCGCACACAAAGACAGGTCGTCATCTGCCTGCGCAGTGCTGAACCTCTGGATCAGGCGCTGTGCGGGCGTCTTTGTGCGTCCCTTGCTGAGGTGTTCGCCGGGTATGAGCTGCAAGTCCGCAGCTACTTTGCCTACCCGAACATCACCCCCGAGGCCGTGCGCCTGATGATCGAGGAATTGAAAGAAAAGGGAATGCCGGTCAACGGCTTCCTCGATAAGTCCGAGCCCGTCACCTTTGGCGAGGACGGCATCACGGTCCACGTCAGCGCGGGCCGCCAGATCCTTGAGAGCGTCGAGCTGCCCCGCGTGTTGGCCGAGATGATCCAGGAGCGCACAGGAAGTCTGCCTGTCGTCCGCCTGGCCGATTCCGGTAAGGCGCGCACCGAGGAGGAGTTTGAGCAGTACCTGCAGGAGAAGGCCCCCGTTGTCAAGTTCGAGGCCAAGGAGACACCGCCCGACTTTACGATTGAAGGTCTCGCCCTCACGAACAAGCCGGTCAAGCTGTTCTACGGCAAGCAGTTCAAGCCCACCGACACCCGCCGCCTCAACGATCTGGGCGACGGCGGCAAGGTCACGGTCTGGGGCGACGTCTTTGCTACCGAGGTCAAGGGCAGCCGCCGCAAGATTTATTTTACCTCCATCACCGACTACTCCGGCTCCGTCAACCTCAAGGTCATGGGGGAAGAAGGCGCGGATATGTCCAAGTGGGAGGGCCTCAAGCCCGGAACGACCCTCATCGTCCGCGGCAACTATATGTACGACAAGTACGAGCACGACTTTGTCATCATGCCCTACGACGTTTTGCAGGTCGAGCGTGAGCAGCGCCAGGATACCGCGCCCGACGGCGAAAAGCGCGTCGAGCTGCACCTGCACACCAAGTCCAGCTCGATGGACGGCTTCAACGACCCCGGCAAGATCGTGCGTCTGGCTCACCGCATGGGCCACCGCGCCATTGCCATCACCGACCACGGCGTCTGCCAGGGCTACCCCGAGGCGATGCTGGCCACCGATGCCATCCACGAAACAGACCCGAACTTTAAACTGATTTACGGCTGTGAGGCCTACTTCGTCGATGACATGATCCCCGCAGTCTACGGCAGCGCCGAGATGCCGCTCTCCGGCTCGTTCGTCGTCTTTGACACCGAGACGACGGGTCTCGACTCCAACACCGAGCGCCTGACCGAGATCGGCGCAGTCTATGTTGAAAACGGCAAGATCAACGAGGAAAAGAAGTTCTGCACCTTCGTCAACCCCGGCAAGCCGATCCCGCAGAAGGTCGTTGACCTGACCGGCATCAACGATGCCATGGTCGCCGACGCCCCGACGCCCGAGGAGGCCATCCGCGCTTTTAAAGAATTTTGCGGGGACAACATCCTTGTGGCCCACAACGCCCACAGCTTTGATATGCTGTTCATCCGCAAGGCAGGGGAGAAGGCGGGCGTCAGCTGGGACGAGAACACCTATATCGACACACTGCCGATGGGGCAGGCACTCTTTCCGGGGCTGCGCAACTACAAGCTGGACACCATCAACAAGCACCTCGAGATCCCGCCCTTCAACCATCACCGCGCCGTCGATGACGCCATGGCGCTGGCCCGCATCTATGAGGTCATGCTGACCGACCTCGAGGAAAAGGACATCCATACGGTGGAGTCTATCAACACCGGCCTCGGCGGCAACAAAGAGGTGCTGAAAAAGAAATACTACCACCTTATTATATTGGTGCAGAATCAGGTGGGCTTAAAGAACCTCTACCGCATTGTCAGCGCCGCCCACACGCAGTATTTCTTTAAGAAACCGCGCGTGCCGCGCAGCCTGCTGAACCAGTACCGCGAGGGCCTGCTGCTCTCCCCGGCCTGTGAAGCAGGTGAGCTTTACAGGGCAATCGTGGCCGGTCAGCCCTACGAACAGCTGCTCCGCATTGCCGATTATTACGATTATCTCGAGGTGCAGCCGCTCGGCAACAATGAATTCATGGTTCGCAACGGGCAGGTGGACTCGATCGAGGCCATCAAAAACTTCAACCGCACCGTCATAAAGCTGGGCGAGGACCTGCATAAGCCGGTTGTCGCCACGGGCGACTCCCACTTTCAGGAGCCGGAGGACTGGATCTACCGCGCTGTTCTGCAGGCCGGCAACGGCTTCAAGGACGCGGACAACCAGGCCCCGCTCTACTTCCGCACCACGCCCGATATGCTGGAGGATTTCAGCTATCTGCCGCAGGAAAAGGCGTATGAAATTGTGGTGACGAACCCCAACAAGATCGCCGCGACCATCGACAACAACCTGCGCGCCATCCCCAAGGGCACCTACCCGCCCAGCATCCCGGGCGCGGAACAGGAGCTGCGCGACGACACGTGGAAGCATGCGGCGCGCGACTACGGCAGCCCGCTGCCCGACGTGCTGCAAAAGCGGCTGAAAAAGGAGCTGGACTCCATCTGCGGCCACGGTTACGCCGTTTTGTACGTCATTGCCGTGCGTCTGGTGGCCTACTCCAATGCGGGCGGCTATCAGGTCGGCAGCCGTGGCTCCGTCGGCTCATCCGCCGTCGCGCACTTCTCCGGCATTTCCGAGGTCAACTCGATGCCGCCGCACTATCTGTGCCCCAACTGCAAGCACAGCGAGTGGATCAACGACGGCGTACACTTTGACGGCTTCGACCTGCCCGACAAGACCTGCCCGGTCTGCGGCAAGCCGATGATCGTCGAGGGCCACGACATCCCGTTTGAGACCTTCCTCGGCTTCTACGGCGACAAGGAGCCTGATATTGACCTGAACTTCTCGGGCATGTATCAGTCCCACGTCCACCGCTACACCGAGGAACTGTTCGGCAAGGAAAACGTGTTCAAGGCGGGCACGGTCTCCGGTCTGCAGGATAAGACCGCCTACGGCTACGTCAAAAAGTACCTCGAGGAGCGCAGCAAGACCGTCAACCGCGCCGAGGAAAACCGCCTTGTCATGGGCTGCACCGGCGTCAAGCGCACGACGGGTCAGCACCCCGGCGGCATGGTCGTTGTGCCGGATACCTTCGACATTTACGACTTCTGCGCCATCCAGCACCCGGCGGACGACGTCAAGGGCGGTCTGCTGACGACCCACTTTGAATTTAAATACCTGCACGATACGCTGCTCAAGCTGGATGAGCTGGGCCATGATGTGCCGACCTTCTACAAGTTCTTTGAGGAATACTCCGGCATTCCGATTGATTCCGTCCCGATGAACGACGAGAAGGTCTACAGTCTGTTGACCAGCCCCGAGGCCCTCGGCGTGACGGAGGAGCAGATCGGCTCCAAGACCGGCACGTTCGGCATCCCCGAGATGGGCACGAACTTCGTGCGCCAGATGCTTCTGGACGCCCAGCCGAAGAATTTCTCCGAGCTGATCCAAATCTCCGGCCTGTCCCACGGCACCGACGTCTGGACCGGCAACGCCGACGAGCTGATCCGCTCGGGCACCTGCACGATTGCGGAGGTCATCGGCTGCCGTGACAGCATCATGCTGTATCTGCTGCGCAAGGGACTGGAGCCGAAGATGTCGTTCGACATCATGGAGGCCGTGCGTAAGGGCAAAGTCGCCAAGGGCGGCTTCAAGCCCGGGTGGGAGGAAGCCATGCGCGAGCACGATGTGCCCGACTGGTATATTGAATCCTGCCGCAAGATCAAGTATATGTTCCCCAAAGCCCATGCCGTGGCCTACCTGATGGCGGCCATCCGCCTGATGTGGTTCAAGGTCTACCACCCGGCCATCTTCTACGCGGTGTACTTCACGGTGCGCGGCGCGGATATTGACTACGAGGCCGCCGTGGGAGGCGTCCGTGTGGCGAAGCAGCACCTGCGCGACAACGAAAAGATCCCCAAGGACGAGCGCACCGCCAAGGACGATGACGCGCTGGTCAGCCTGCAGCTGGAAAACGAAATGCTGCAGCGCGGCTGCGAGTTTTTGCCCATCGAGCTGGGCAGAAGCTACGCCAGCAAGTACGTGGTTGAGGACGGCAAGGTGCGTCTGCCGTTCACAGCCATCCGCGGTCTGGGTGATGCCGCCGCCGCTGCGCTGGAACAGGCTACGATGCACGGGCAGGAGTATATCTCGGTGGAGGAATTGCAGCAGGCCAGCGGTGTGGCGCAGTCTGTTTTTGACAAGCTCCGCGCCGTCGGCGCTTTGGGTAATCTGCCCGAAACGAGCCAGGTGGATTTGTTCAGTATGATTTAAAGGTGAGGGGCTCTGCCGCTTTGCCGTTGCCGCCAACTTGCCCCCTTGACAACCTACCTGATTTGCGCTATAATAGCAGTCACTGATGCGGGATTAGCTCATCCGGTAGAGTGACTGCTTCCCAAGCAGTAGGTGGCGAGTTCGAGACTCGTATCCCGCTCCAAGATACCCCGAGGCGTTTCGCTTCGGGGCATTTTTATTTGTGCAAAAAGAGGTGCCGACCATGCTTGACGCATTCCCGATCTATCACTGGTTCCACAACGGCAACCCGTATTCCGGGGCAGAGGGCGGTATGCGCTATGTCATCACCCCCATCAAGGTGCCCGACCCGAGCGACGAGAGCGGCAAGAAAAAGCGCGAGGCCCTCTGTGCCGAGGTCTGGCCCGGCCCGTGGAGCATCGAGCATACCGCCGAGGAAAAGATCGAGACGCAGCTGTTTGACGGCGACCAGGCGGGCTTGGATAAGGCTGTCGCCTGGCTGCATGAGCGTTACACCGCCGAGGCAGACCGCTGGACGGACATCCCGTCGATTCTCGACTGTGAGCCGGACCGCTGACGATTGATGAACACCTGCTGCACACCGCGGCAGATCAATATCTTGCATCCCTCAAGGCAGGGGAGGCCGACGCCCGCGCGAAGGCGGACGAGCTCACCGCCCAGGCTGTCGCCAAGGAGCGCGAGCGTCTGCAATACAAAAAGAAATACAACCGCACGCTGCGCAGCACGATCTACGCGCTGCTGGTCGTGGCCGCACTGGCCGTGCTGGTCGCCACGATTTTTCTGCCGGTGCTGGCACATGAATTGAGCGAATAAGTACGAAGCCGCACCCCGCGCAGAGACCGGGGTGCGGCTTTTGCGTAAAAACGCGATTTGTACAAAAGCAGGTTGCACAAGACTGGCAAAGCGCGTACAATAGTGCTGAATGAGGCGATTTGTATGTGGTTACTGTACGCAGTCGGCTCTGCGCTCTTCGCGGGTCTGACATCCATTCTGGCAAAATGCGGCATTCGCAAAACGGATTCCACCGTGGCCACGGCCATCCGCACGATCATTGTGCTGATTTTTGCGTGGGTCATGGTGTTTGTGGTCGGCTCGCAGGGGACGATTGCCAGCATCCCGGCCAGAAGTCTGGTATTCCTGGGGCTGTCGGGCCTGGCTACGGGTGCCAGCTGGCTGTGCTATTTTTATGCCTTGCAGCGCGGGCCAATCGATAAGGTCGTGCCCATCGACAAGAGCAGCACGGTCATGACGATCTTGCTGGCTGCACTGCTGCTGGGCGAGAGTGTGACCTTGACCAGGGGCATCGGCGTTGTGCTGATCGCCGCCGGCACGTTCCTGATGATCGAGAAAAAGGGCGGCGTCCAGAAAGAGGAAAACGGCTGGATGTTGGCGGCGTTCGGTTCGGCCATTTTTGCGGCGCTGACCTCGATCCTGGGCAAGGTCGGCATCACCGGGGTCGAGTCCAATCTCGGTACGGCGCTGCGCACCGGCGTGGTGCTCATCATGGCGTGGGTCATGGTGTTTGTGCAGGGCAAGCAGGGCCAGGTGAAGGCGGTGCCCAAAAACGAGCTTGGCTTCATCTGTCTGTCGGGCCTGGCGACGGGTGCCAGCTGGCTGTGCTATTACAAAGCGCTGCAGCTCGGCCCGGCCAGCCTCGTCGCGCCCATCGATAAGCTGAGCATTCTGGTCACGGTGCTGTTCTCCTACATCGTGTTCCATGAGCGCCTGAGCAGAAAGGCTCTGACAGGTCTGGCCGTGCTTGTCGCGGGCACGCTCGTCATGCTGGTATAAAATTTATCATAACGGCAGCACCTTTTCCTGCAAAGGTGTTGCTTTTTTTGCTGTCTTTTGCCATAATAAATATATATGCAATAGGCAGGCTTATACAGGAAAGGAGGCACAGCAGATGGCGAAAATCGCCGTGGTCGAGGACAACGACGCCATGCGGGCGCAGCTCTGCGGGTTCATCGCGCAGTATGCGCAGGAGAGCGGACACCAGCTGGACGTGACCGCCTTCTCGGACGGGGCACAGCTTGTGGAGCCGTACCGCCCCGGGTTTGACATCATCTTTCTGGATATTGAGATGCCAACGCTCGGCGGTATGCCGACGGCGGAGCGCATCCGCAGGCAGGACCCTGATGTGGTGCTCGTGTTCGTCACCAACATGGCACAGTATGCCATCCGCGGGTATGAGGTCGACGCGCTCGACTTTGTGCTCAAGCCCGTCAGCTACTACCAGTTCAGCACCAAGCTGGAGCGCGCCTTGCAGCGCATCCAGCGCCGCCGCGGCGGGCAGGTGGCCTTGCAGGTCAGCGGCGGGGTGCAGCTGCTGGATACCGACGACATCCTTTATCTGGAAACGCGGGACCGCCTTTTGCACTACCACACGGCCACGGATACCTGGTCGGTGCGCGGCAGTCTGCTGAAGGCCGAAAAGGATCTGGCTGCCTACCACTTTGCGCGCTGCAACCAGTGCTATCTGGTCAACCTGCGCCACGTCAGGGGCGTGCAGGATGATCTGGTGCAGGTGGGGGAGGAGCGGCTGGAGATCAGCCGCCGCCAGCGCACGGCCTTTCTGGCCGCGCTGGCGGCCTATGTCGGGGGTGCGCTGTAGGTGGATACACTTCTGACATGGGTGGTTTGTGCTGTCGGCCTGTGCGGTGCGGAGCTGGCCTACTGGCTGCCGCTGAAAAAACGCAGGAATTTTACCATGCGCGCCGCCCTGAATTTTATCGCGGCAGTGCTGTTTGCGCAGGTCATCATCTGGGCCAACAGTGGCCACGCCAAGCCGGCGATGCTGCTGGTGATTTACGGCGGCTATTTCATCTGGGCTGCGGTGTCAACCCATCTCTGCACGCTGCTGGACTGGTCGGCCAGCGCATATTGCAGCATTTGGATCGTCCTGACGACGGAGTCGGTCTATGAGCTGTGGCGCGTTCTGATCTGGACGGCGCAGGCGCTTGGAATGCGCCATCTGCCGCTGCACAGCACGCCGATGCTGCTGGGGCAGATGGGCTTTGCCATTGCCTGCTGTGTGACGGTCCGGTATACCATGGCGCGCACGATGCCGGAGGACGGCATCTACCACATCGGCCCTCGCCAGCTGGGCAGTGCCGGACTTCTGGGCGTGATATTCGTCTTTCAGTTTTTTGCACTGCAAACCAGTCTGCGCGTCGGGCTGCAGCCATCGGCGGTAGTCGCACCGTCGATGCTGACCCAGTTTTACTGCGTGACACTGCTCTATTTACAGACCGAGCTTTTCAAAAAAGCGGCCATGCAGAAGGAGATGGACGCACTGAACCTTCTGTATGACCGCCAGCGCAAGCAGTACCAGATCGCACGGCAGAACGTGCAGATCATCAACCGCAAGTGCCATGAGCTCAAGGTTCAAATCGCCGACCTGCGCCGCCTGCAGCCCGACGAGGCCACAACGCGGAGCCTTGACGAGGCCGAGCAGGCGGCCCGGATGTACGACGCCAACGCTGCCACCGGCAATGAGGTGCTGGACGTCGTCCTGACCGAAAAGAGCCTGCTGTGTGAGGCCCAGCGCATCCGCCTGAACTGCGTGGCCGATGGCACCTGCCTTGCGGCCATCGAGCCGGGTGACCTGTACGCGCTGTTCTCGAACCTGCTCGACCAGGCCATCGACGCTGCAGCCCAGCAGCAGAATGACCGCCGCATGATCGACCTGCTTGTATGCAGGCGGCAGGGCTTCGCGGTCATCAACGTCATCGGCCCGGCGCTGTCCGGCAGCCAGTCCGACCACGGACGCCGCCACAGCTATGAGCTGAAGGTTGCCCGCCGTGTCGTGCAGAAATACAGCGGCACCATGGCGACAGAGCCCCGCGGAGAGCTGTTCGCCGTCAAGATCGTGCTGCCGCTCACCAGGGGATGAAAGAAAAAATACCGCCTGTTTTTTGTGCAAGATGTACAAAGAACGGGCGGCCTTTTTTGTACCCCAAAAACCGAATATCCCGCCAGAAATACCACTTTTCGCAAACCTATTGCCAGAAATTTAACAGTTCTGTACAATACATATACAGTAAAAAACAACACAGGAGGGCGCAATGCGAAGCACGACCAAGCTGATGAAGAACTGGCAGTTCACCGGCCCTGACGGTAAGACCGCTGCCGTGGACCTGCCGCACACATGGAACAACATCGACGGCCAGGACGGCGGCAACGACTACTGGCGCGGCACCTGCATCTACAAGACGCGGTTTGCGGCGCCCGCTTTTGACAAGAATACCCAACAGGTCTGGCTGCAGTTTGAGGGCGTGAATGCCAGCGCCAAGGTCACGCTGAACGGGGTGGAGGCCGCCCGCCACGACGGCGGCTACTCCACCTTCCGCGCGGATGTCACGGCGCTGCTGGCCGACAGCAATGAGCTGATCGTGGAGGCGGACAACAGCAAAAATGACCGCGTCTACCCCCAGAAGGCTGACTTCACCTTCTACGGCGGCATCTACCGCGACGTCAGTCTGCTGGTCGTCAACCGGAATCACATCGCGCTGGATTACCTCGGCGGCCCGGGCGTGCAGATCACGCCCACTGTCAACGGCGCAAACGCTGACATCGAGGTCAAGACCTGGATGGAGGGCGACGGCGAGGTCGAGTTCTCGATTTACGACGCCGCCGGTGCCGAGGTGCTGACCGGCAAGGGCCTGGACACAACGGTCACGCTGGAGCACCCGCACCTGTGGGACGGCGTCCGCGACCCGTATCTCTACACCTGCGCGGTGCGTCTGGTGCTGAACGGCGAGGTGCAGGACGAGGTACGTCAGCGCTTCGGCGTGCGCAGCTTCTCGGTTGACCCCAAGCAGGGCTTCTTCCTCAATGGTCGCCCGTATCCGCTGCACGGCGTCTCCCGCCATCAGGACCGCAAGGGTCTGGGCAATGCCATCACGCGCGAGATGCACGACGAGGATATGCAGCTTATCAAGGAGCTGGGCGCGAACACGATCCGTCTGGCGCACTACCAGCATGACCAGTACTTCTACGACCTCTGCGATGAGGCCGGCATGGTCGTCTGGGCTGAGATCCCCTACATTTCCGAGCACATGCCCAACGGGCGTGAGAACACGATCAGCCAGATGAAGGAGCTGATCGTCCAGAACTACAACCACGCCTGCATCGTCTGCTGGGGCGTCTCGAACGAGATCACAATCTCGACGAAGGACAACCGCGACATGCGCGACAACCATCATGTGCTGAACGATCTCTGCCATGAGATGGACAAGACCCGCCTGACGACGCTGGCTTGCTATGCGATGTGCGGCCCCTTCAACCCGGTAGCGCATATCACGGATCTCGTCAGCTGGAACCTGTATCTGGGCTGGTACGTGCCGGGCCTCTTTTTAAACGATCTCTGGATGGACTTCTTCCACCTCTGCTACCCGAACCGCGCGCTCGGTTTCAGCGAGTACGGCGCCGAGGGTATGCCGAACCTGCACAGCAGCCATCCCCGCCGCGGTGACCACACCGAGGAATACCAGGCCATCTACCATGAGTACATGCTTCGCTGCTTTGACCGCCACAAATGGCTGTGGGCGACCCACGTCTGGAACATGTACGACTTTGCCGCCGACGCCCGCGACCAGGGCGGCGAGCCGGGTATGAACCATAAGGGCCTGGTCACGTTTGACCGCAAGACCAAGAAGGACAGCTTCTACATCTATAAAGCGTGGTGGAGCGACGAGCCGTTCGTGCATATCTGCTCGAAGCGCTATGCGGACCGCACCGAGAATGAAATCGAGGTCAAGGTCTACTCGAACCAGAAGAATGTTACGCTTTACGTGGACGGCGAAAAGCTGGCCGAGCAGGAGGGCGAGCACATCTTCAAGTTCCGTGTCAAGCTGAACGGCGAGACGAAGGTCCAGGCCGTGGCAGGGGACAGCATCGACGATGCCATTTTCCGCAAGGTCGATGCCCCGAACCCGGACTACAAGCTGACTAAGAAAAAGTCCACCAGCGCAAACTGGGTGTAAATTTCGCCAAGCTGTAGGGGCCGCACATGTGCGGCCCGCAGCCGAATGGCAGACGAGCATTTGCGGGAAAGCCGCGGGCCGGGCATGCCCGGCCCCTACAATGCTGCTGAAAACTGCATCATATCATTTTGAAACACGCCGCACCGTGCGGCTGTTTTATATAAAACAAGGAGAAAAAGGTAATGGATGATCTGAAAATGCAAAAGCAGACCTTGAAAAAGGCCTACAAAAAGACCAAGCGTAAGCACATTACGCCGTGGAAGATTCTGGCAATCATCTGCGCCGTGGTGATGATCGTTTCGATCCCGCTTAGCATCCTTCTGCAAAAGTTCGACAACACCATGGCGGCCCGTTTCGGCGGCAGCTTCTGGAAGCTGCAGAACGAGGACGCCAACGCCCAGTATTACACCAGTGACTTCAACTCCGCCGAGGAGATGGTCAACTACGGTCTGGCTTTGACCCAGCAGGTCGAGGCCGAGGGCGCTGCCCTGCTGATGAACAACAACAATGCGCTGCCTCTGGCTGCCGACGCTAAGGTCAGCACCTTCTCCAGCAGCAGCGTCAACCTCGTGTACGGCGGCACCGGCTCCGGCAACATTGATGCCTCCACCGCCGACACCCTGCGCACCGCCCTCGAAAAGGTCGGTGTCACCGTCAACCCCACCCTGTGGGACTTCTACACCGTCGGCGCCGGCAAGGACTACGCCCGCTCCAAGAGCGGCACCGTCGCCAAATCCAGTGAGGTCACCGCCGAGGTGCCTTGGGATGTCTACACCGACGAGGTCAAGGACAGCGTTGCCCAGTACGGCGATGCCGCTATCGTGACCCTGTCCCGCGTCGGCGGCGAGGGTGCTGACCTTTCCTACGGCGAGGTCAACTATCTGGCGCTCGACGAGAACGAGAAGGCTATGTTGCAGAACGTTGCCGAGATGAAGAAAAACGGCACCGTCAAAAAGACCATCTTGCTGATCAACTCCGCCAACGCCCTGCAGGTCGATTTCCTCAAGAACAACGAGTACGACATCGACGCCGCACTGTGGATCGGTGACGTGGGCATCTCCGGCATCAATGCCGTGGCCGAGATCCTGACCGGCAAGGTCAACCCCTCCGGCAGCCTGGTCGATACCTACTGCTACGACAACTTCAGCGCCCCCGCCATGTGGAACTTCACCCCCACCACCTACGAAGGCTATGTCGAGGGCGGCGATGTGTCCGCCAAGGCTAAGTCCTACATGATCTACCAGGAAGGCATCTATGTGGGCTACAAGTACTACGAGACCCGCTACGAGGACTTCGTCACCGGCAACGGCAACGCTGGCGACTACGCCTACGGCGACATCGTGGCTTACCCCTTCGGCTACGGCATGAGCTACACCGACTTCGACATCAGCGACATGAACGTCAGCTACAATGCCGCCGATGGCACCTACACCGTCACCGTCAAGGTCACCAACACCGGCGACATGGCCGGCAAAAAGACCGTGCAGGTCTATGTCCAGAGCCCCTACACCGACTACGACAAGCAGAACGGTGTGGAAAAATCCGCTGTCTCCCTCGTCGGCTTCGGCAAGACCGGCATGATCGAGCCGGGCGCTTCCGAGACGCTGTCCATGACCGTCAACAAGCGCGATATCGCTTCCTACGACACCTACGGCGCCGGCACCTACATCCTCGACGCCGGTGACTACTACTTCACCGCCGCCACCGATGCCCACAACGCTGTCAACAACATTCTGGCTGCCAAGGGCTACACCGTCGAGTCCACCAACGGCAAGATGACCGCCGACGGCAACGCCGACCTGACCTACACCTGGACCGAGGATGCCCTCGACACCACCACCTATGCCACCAGCGAAAACGGCACCGCCATCACCAACCAGCTGTCCTGCGCCGACCCCAACCTCTATGAGGGCGTTGATGAGACTGTCACCTGGCTGAGCCGCTCTGACTGGAACGGCACCCTGCCCACCGAAACCGTCAAGCTGACCCTGACCGAGCTGCTCAAGAAGGACCTGAAGGACATCCGCTACGATCCTGCCGACTACGAGAGCGTTGATATGCCCACCCTCGGCGCCAAGAACGGCGTCAAGCTGTACGACATGATCGGTCTGGACTACAACGATCCCAAGTGGGACGAGCTGCTGGATCAGATGACCTTCGACGAGATGAACTCCCTGATCGGCGACGCCTTCCACTGGACCATGCCCGTCAAGAGCGTGGAAGCCCCCGGCACCCGTGACGAGAACGGCCCCCAGGGTCTGACCGCCAGCCTGCTGGGCAACGACAAGAGCCAGCTGACCGCCACCGCCTTCACCTCTGAGGACGTTATGGCTGCCACCTTCAACACCGAGATCATGACCGAGATCGGCAAGGTCATCGGCAACAACTGCCTGGAAGCCGACATCGCCTGCCTGTACGGCCCCGGCAACAACATTCACCGCACCCCCTACGGCGGCCGTAACTTCGAGTACTACTCCGAGGACGGCTTCCTCTCCGGCATGATGTCCGCTTACGAAGTCAAGGCAATTCAGGACAAGGGCGTCCACGTTGTGATGAAGCACTTTGCCCTGAACGACTGCGAGCAGGACCGTATCGGCCTGGGCGTCTGGCTGAACGAGCAGGCTGCCCGTGAAGTCTACCTGAAAGCCTTCCAGGCTCCTGTTGAGGTCGGCAACGCCAACGGCGTTATGATCGCCTACACCCGCTGGGGCGCTGTCTGGTCCGGCGGCAACTACGGTCTGGTCACCGGTATCCTGCGCAACGAGTGGGGCTGCGACGGCATGGTCATCACTGATAACGTTCTGACCCAGTATGTCAACGGTCCCGACGGCGTTCTGGCCGGTGTGTCCATCTACGACGCCATGATGTCCTTCGTCACCGACACCCTGCCCAAGTACAAGAACGACCCCGTCATCGTCACCGCCATGCGCGAGGCCTGCCACCACAACCTGTATGCCATCGCCAACTCCTGCGGCATGAACGGCGTGGGTGCCGACACCACCATCAAGGTCACCCGCCCGACGGTTGTCACCATGAGCATCATCATTGCCTGTGCCTCCACCTTCTTCTGCCTGCTGGGCATCGTGATGTGGATCATTGGCGGCATCAAGTTCCGCAAGACCGAAGAATACAAGGCCTACAAGGATTTCAAAAAATCCCTGAAAGCCGCTAAGAAAGCCTAATTTCTACAGAATTTCCGCAAGCTCCCCGCCGGCCCCGGCGGGGACTTTTGAGTAAGATTTCTTTTTCCACAACAAGGAGCAGCCCATGAGCGAAAATGCAAAAGCGTCCAGCGTCAATCGCGCCAAACTTTACCAGCTGGTACTGTTTCCGCTGAACAACGGTGCCACGAATGTTTATTACGTCCTTGTGCTTTCCTACATTGCCACCTTCGGCAGCAATGTACTGGCGCTGGGCACTCTGTTTGCCTCGGTCATGGTCACGGCCATGCGCCTGTGCGACGCCATCACCGACCCGATCATCGGTGCACTGATGGACCGCACGAACGGTAAGTTCGGCAAATTCCGCCCGTTCATGGCCATCGGCAACCTTATCATGGCCGCCAGCATTCTGGTGCTGTACGGCATCACCCCGATGATCCCCGATACGATGATGTGGGCACGCTATGCCGCGTTTGTGGGCCTGTACTTTGTCTGGGTCATCGGCTACACCTTCCAGACCAGCTGCACCCGTTCCGGTCAGACGGTTCTGACCAACGACCCCAAGCAGCGCCCGCTGTTCACGATCTTCAACACCGTCGGCAGTCTGCTGGGCATGGGCGTTATGCAGTTCCTGGCTCCCATCCTTGCCAAAAACTATGAGGGCGGCTATTCCTCTGCGGGCTTCTTCCGCACGCTGGCCCCCGTGGGCATTGTGATGTCCATTGCGCTGACCATCCTGGCCATCATCGGCATCTGGGAGAAGGATCAGCCCAAGTACTTCGGCATCGGCGGCGAAAAGACCGAGAAGGTCAAGGTCAGCGAGTATCTGCAGATCATCCGGGAAAACAAACCCATGCAGCGTTTGATGATCGCGGGCGCTGGCACGAAGCTGGCACTTTCCATCGCCAACAACACCACGGTCCTGTGCATGCTCTACGGCTGCATGATGGGTGCTTACGATGGGCTGTACCTGCCCATGATGGTGCTGGGCTACGCCTGCAGTGTGCCGTTCTTCATTCTCTCTGTGCGCACCAGCCAGAAGAAGGGTCAGAAGGCCAGCCTGACGAAGTATGTCAGCGTGGCGCTGGCCTGCTATGTCGGCGTGTTGGTCCTGCTGCTGCTGTGGGGTCACGGTGATGCATTCCATCTGAGTCTGCTGGGCGAGAATGGTCTGTCCATCAACCTGTACACGATTCTGTTCATCCTGTTCTTCGGCATCGGCTACGGCGCATACTACGCTACTGCCGACATGCCCATTCCGATGGTTGCCGACTGCTCCGACTACGAGACCTACCGCTCCGGCAAGTATATTCCGGGCATCATGGGTACGCTGTTCAGCCTGGTGGATAAGCTCGTTTCCAGCCTGTCCGCCACCGTCGTCGGCATTGCCGTGACCTTTATCGGTCTGAACACCCTGCCCACCCAGTATGACCCGTACACTCCGGGCATGAATGTGGTCGTTATCGTCCTGTTCTGCGCCATCCCGATGGTCGCCTGGGCGGCCACTCTCATCGCCATGAAGGGCTACAGCCTGACCGGCGAGAAGATGAAGGAGATCCAGGCCGTCAACGCCTGCCGCCGCGACGCGGTTGCGAACGGCATGAAGCTGGAAGATGCCATGGAAAAGTGGCAGACCGTCGACCAGCTGCCCGCGGAGTACCGCGCCTAAGCTTTAACCCTGCGATTCTCTTTGTCCTTCCATAAACGCAAAGCCCCCCGGCATCGTGAGGATGCCGGGGGGCTTTGTTTAGTCTGCGTGGCAGGAAAAAAGAGAACCCCATGGCGGGATACGCCATGGGGTTCTCTTTTGGTGCGGAAGATGGGACTTGAACCCACACGTCATAGACACACGCACCTCAAACGTGCCTGTCTGCCGATTCCAGCACTTCCGCTTGTTGCATTGACTGCAAGAGATATTCTAGCACAAACACCCCGGAAAAGTCAAGGCTTTTGCCGAAAAAAGATTTTGCAAAATCCCTGCCTTGTAAAGACTTGTTGGGAATGGTAGAATAAAGGCAGCAAAAAAAGGGGAGAACTGCCATGCAGAATTTAATTTTCAGCCTGAACGCGACCCTGCCGGTGTTCCTTGTCATGGTGGTGGGGTATGCGCTGGGGCAGCTTGGCTTTCTGCCGCCCGCGTTCTGCAAGGCGTCGGACAGGCTGACCTTTAAGGTGACTTTGCCGCTCATGCTGTTTCTGGACATGGGCAGCGTGGACATCCTGCACGACTTCCGGCCCAGGTTTGTGCTGTTCTGCTTTGCCGCCACCCTCGTCGGCATCCTGACCGTCTGGGCGGGGGCTAAACGTTTTTTGAAGGACAAGACGCTGGTGGGCGAGTTCGTGCAGGCGGGCTACCGCAGCAGCGCCGCCGTGCTGGGCGTGGCGTTCATCCAGAACATTTACGGCAGCGCCGGCATGGCCCCGCTCATGATTTTGGGCAGTGTACCGCTTTTCAACATCTTTGCGGTGCTGATCTTGATGTTGGAATCGCCCGAGCAGCGCGGCGTGCCTGACCCGAAGCAGCTCTTGCGCGGTGTGGCCACAAACCCGATCCTGCTGGGCATTGTGTTCGGCACGGTCTATGCGCTGTTGCCGTTCACGCTGCCGCAGATCGCGACCAAAACCATCAGCAGCATTGCGTCGTTGACCACGCCGCTGTCGCTGCTGTCCATCGGCGCGTCGTTTGAGGGGACAAAGGCCATCAAAAAGCTTGGCCCCACGCTGGCGGCGGCGTTCATCAAGACCGTGGGCCTTGCGGCGGTGTTCCTGCCCTGCGCGGTAGCGCTGGGCTTTCGGAATGAGGAACTCGTCGCACTGCTTATCATGCTGGGCAGTCCCACGACGCCGAGCGCCTATGTCATGAGCAGGAACATGGGCCATGAGGGCGTGCTGACCTCGAGCTGCATTGCCCTGACGACCCTTCTCTCCGCCCTGACGCTGACAGGCTGGATCTTTGTTCTGCGGAGCGGGGGATACTTATAACGGAAAAAGGCTTCCCCATCGGGGAAAGCGGACGGATGAGGGCCGCGTTGCCGGCAATATCCCGTTTACGGGAAACAGCGCAAGCTTCGCCCTCATCCGACCTCGCTTCGCTCGGCCACCTTCCCCCGATGGGGAAGGCTTAGGCTGTCGAAAAAGGTGTGCTCACCCCTTGGCCCCCTCTGTGAGGGGGCTCCGCCCGCAGGCGGTGGGGGAGAGAACTGTGCGGTTGCCCGAAATATTTTGGGCTATGGCAAGGTTCTCTCCCTCCGCCCCTTCGGGGCACCTCCCTCGCAGAGGGAGGTTTTTCGACACGCTGCACCTTCCCCCGATGGGGAAGGCTTTTTGTTTTTTATTGCTTCTCCTCCGGCTCGGCTACGGGCACGCCGCGGTGCTCCACGGGCGTCGAAAAGACGATCTGCGTCCGGGTGCGGCCAAACTGCTGCAGGTGGTTGATGAACTGATCCAGCTCCTGCGTCGTACCGAACAGCACCTCGATCAGCATACTGTAATCGCCGGTGACGCAGTTGCATTCCACCACATGGGGGCAGCTCTGGATATAGGGGTAAAACTCCGGCTTACGCTGGGGGTCCATGTCCAGATTGATGAACGCCTTGACCATGTAGCCCAGCTTCGGCGCGTCGACCTGTGCCTGGTAGCCGGTGATGGTGCCGGAGCTTTCCAGCCGGGCCATGCGGGCCGACACGGCGGGGCTGGACAAAAACACATGGTCGGCAATTTCCTTTAACGGTGCGCGGGCGTTGTTTTGCAGAAGGTCGATGATTTTACGGTCAATGTGATCCATGGTAACACCTCATTTTAGGCAAAAAGCTCCCGTTCGTGTGCGCCATTGCACCTGAACGAGAGCTTAATCAGCTTTACTATGCAAAGAATTTTACCATACGGAAAGCAAAAAGTAAAGCGATTTGCAAAATAAATTAAGTCGACAACTCGGCAGGGGCCCGTCTGCCTTGTGCCTCACATATCCGGGAACACATTCCGCGCACTGATAAGTGCATTGTTATAGTACATCTCAAAATGGCAGTGGGGACCCGTGGCAGCGCCGGTGGCCCCCACATAGCCGATCAGCTGCCCCTTTTCCACGGTCTGCCCGGCCTGCACGACAAAGGACGACATGTGGGCGTACAGCGTTTTGTACCCATTGCCGTGGTCGATCTCCACATAGTAGCCCCAGCTCATGGTGGGGTGGTTGTGCCACTGGGCGGCAATGACCGTGCCCGCGTCGGCGGCATAGATCGGCGTGCCGTAGGGGGCCGTGATGTCCACGCCGCGGTGTCCATAGGGCAGACTGGCCCACCGGCTGATGCCCGAATACCCCGGCACCGGCCAGAGAAAGCTGCCTGTGCCCAGCCTGCCGATCATGCCGCTTTTCAGCCGCGTGCCGCGGTGGATGACCTCCGGCACGGAGGCCTGCACAAGCTGCACATCCACTACGCGGGTGCTGACGACCTCGCCCGCCACAGTTGTGATCTCGCTGGTGACAAGCTCGCTGCCGTTCTGCCCGGCCTGTACGGTCTCGGTTTTGCCAAAATCCAGCCCCGCGTCCTCGATGGTCTGGGTCTCAAACGGCAGCTCCCGGGTCACGGTCTCGTACCGCACGGCCTTGACCTGCAAAAGGTCGTCCGCCCGCAGTGCGGCGGTCAGGTCGCGGTACGGTGTGATGGCCGCGGCAGGGTAGATGCCGTCCACCAGCCGCAGGGCGTGGACAAAGTCGGTCTGCACACCGTCGGTCTGCCACGGCGCACGCACAGCGTACAAAAACTGCCGCAGGTGGTCGCCCTCGTCGGTGACGAACCGCAGTGCGCCGTCCAGATAGACGGCGGTGCCCTCGGTGATCTCGCCGCCTGCGGCGCGCAGGATGGCATCTGCGGTCTCGCGCTCGGTCATGGGGCGGGTGTCGGCGTCGGCCATGACAAGGGTGTATGCGGGTTGGACGTCCCAGCCGGCCACGCCGGTCAGGCGGGCCTGTACGTCGGCGCGGGCTGCGTCGAACGCCTGCTCGTCTGTGACATAGCCCACGACCTGCCCGCCGACCTCGACCCGCAGCACAAAGGGCCGCGCCAGCGCGGTGCGCACGAACCATGCCAGCACCCCGGCGGCCAGCAGCGGCACGGCGTACCCCGCCAGCTGCCGCGGATGGGTGAGTGCTGCTTTAAAGCTGTCCGCCGCCCGCACTGCGGGCCGCAGCACCACAGCCAGCAGCGTAAGCAACGCCCGCGCCGCGCCGTGTGCCAGCGCCGCCAGCCCGCGTCCAACGCGCACTGCGGTGTATTCCACATGGAAGCCTGTGTAGTATAGAAAATCTCCGAAGGTCAAAGCAATACACGTTCCTTTTAGCTTTCCCGTAGGGGCCGGGCATGCCCGGTCCCTACGCGGCATTTAATGCGTCGGCACAAACCCCAGCGGGTCTGCTCTGCTGCCGTCCACGCGCAGCTCCAGGTGCAGATGATACCCGCCGCCCGCGCCGTAGACATTGCCGGTGTTGCCCACATACCCGAGCAGGTCGCCCTTCTGCACGGCGGCCCCCTGCGCCACGGCGATGCTGCTCATGTGGGCGTACAGGCTGTCGTACCGGTGGCCGTCGTCCGCGGTGCCGTGGCTGACCTGCACGCAGTTTCCGTAGCTGTTCATCGTCCGCGCGGCGCTGACGACACCGTCCGCAATCGCATAGATGGGCGTGCTGCCCGGCGCGGCAAAATCGGTGCCGCGGTGGGGGATGCCCCAGGGGTCCGGCTCGGCAAACTGCGTCGTGATGCGCCCGTAGCTGTCCAGCGGGCAGCGGAAGTCAAGGCTCGTCAGGTGCAGGTCCGCCGTTGTGTAGCGTCGGCTCTGCTCCCGCACATAGGCGTCCAGTGCGGCGGTGGCGTCCTCATACGCCTTTTTCGCGGCGTCGGTCACGGCGGCCTGTGCCTGGGCTGCGGCCTGCTGGGCGGTCAGCGTGCTGTTCGCGTCGAGCAGTGCGGCCTCCAGCGCGGTTTGCGTGTCGGCCAGCGCCGCCTGCTGCTGTTCAAGTGCCGCCTTGGCATCGGCGGCCTGCCGGGCGGCCTCGTCCGCTGCGGCGCGGGCCTGCTCCAGTGAGGCGGCCTCGGCGTCCA